>Ga0207689_10000404_pt1 | contig 40522 bp, 27 predicted proteins | sample KBSMisM52_FD_184312 | JGI IMG/M metagenome (GOLD analysis project Ga0207689, IMG submission 184312) | Miscanthus rhizosphere microbial communities from Kellogg Biological Station, Michigan, USA - KBS Miscanthus M5-2 (SPAdes) (version 2) | ecosystem: Host-associated > Plants > Roots >...
CGATCGAGGATACCGGATGTCGGCAGTCCCCGCGCCTTGTCGGGCCAGTCGCCCCACCACTGCGGCCCTTCGCTGCCCGCCTGATAGAGATTCAGAATGCCGTCGGGCATTGCGAAGCGGCTGTTGAGCGAGATGCGACGACCGGCGATGATCGGCCACACGCCGTCGTAGACGGGCCGGGCGTCGAGGCCTACGCCATCGAGTCCCTCATTGAAGCCGAGCTGCAAAAACGCGCGCAGAAAATTTCCCGACTGCGAGACGCCGCGACTCGCCGTCCAACGCACCGCGCCGGCGAGCGGGTTACGCGCGCCGGAGGCGTCCTGTGTCTGCCTCCGGAAAAACGTCGCGACGTCGCGGAAGGCACCAAAGCCGACCCCCAGGACATAGGGGTCGCGCGCCGTGAAGACGACCTGATACAGCAACTTCGGGTCGAATCCATTCTTGACGCAGATTTGCGTCGAGTCGGGAACGCCCGGGAATGGTTGGCTCGCCGAGCAGCGTGCCCAGGCCCAATCGCTCGGCGCTATCGTCGCCTCGCCGGTGATCCGGCCGTCCGGGCTCTCGGAGGCATGCGTCGTCAGCTTCGCCGCGTGCGTGTCGAGCGTGACCGGCTTGTACGGCACCGGGTTGCTGTAAACCATGAGCGGGTGCGAGTCGACGCCGCTCGCGTTGACGATGCGGCCGAGGACCTCACCTGTGATCGGTGAACCGTCTTTGTTCCGTGCGACGGGAACGAGCGCGTACTCGGTACCGGGACGCGGCACTGTTCGGCCGGCCTGATCGCCCTGCCATCCGCTGCTCAAGCCGATGTCCCCGAGATTCCGCTCCGCGACGCCGATCGTGATGCGCCCCCCGCGATTGGGGACGTCATGCCACATGAAGTGGCTCGACTTCGACAGGTCGATCGGTTTGACGATGTAGAACGTTGCGACGTACTCGACCCGCCCGCGCGCGTTGCGCGGAGCCAATTGAAGATCTGTAATGACGCGGTTGCGGCGATCGCTGGGATCGAGCTCGCCGAACGCGCGGCCGGCGATTGTCTCGTATTGACCCACGGCGCCGTACGACGCCCCGCCGAATGCCGGCGAGACCACGGTGTCGATGACGATGCGAGTGACTTGCGCGCCGCCCGCCGAGCTGGCGAGTAGGGAAGCAAGCGCTATGCGGAGATGAGGACGGTTGGTCATCGCGACGGTTTGCGGAGCGCTGAATTAGCCGAGGTGGTTGCGAGCGCGCAAGGCGGACCCATCGGCAGCGGCCGACCTGGCGGCCCAGCCCGTGCCAGACAACGTGGCGTGCCGGACACACGGGTTGTTCTGGACTCGCTCCATCTGCTCGGGCTCGCCATCGGACTTGGCGGGCTTTGGTCACGTGCACGAGCGCTTCACGATTCGTTGAAGGGCGCCGGCGACACGCGTGCGCTGCGTCGCGCCTATGCCGGCGATGCGTGGTGGAGTGCCGCCGTGGTGCTTTGGTTGATCACCGGCGTCTGGCAACTCATGAGCGGAAGCGAGAAGGTGGTCAATTACTACTCCACTGAGCTCGGCTTCTTCATCAAGATGGCGCTCTTCGTCGCCGTCGTGGCGCTCGAGGTGTGGCCGACAACGACTGTCGTGCGTTGGCGATTCGGGCGCGCCGAGCCAAACGTGCGCGACGCCGGCCGGATCGAGGCGATCAGCTACGTGCAATGCGCGCTGGTCATCGGCATCGTCTTCGCCGCGGCGGGCATGAGTATGACGACCGCGGATTCACCATCGTCGTCGACGCCGGTCGCGCAGGAACCAAAGCCGACCCGCGCCGAGGCCGCTGGAGAAGTCGAGCGCATCGCGCCGAGCGGTAGCGCGACGGTGACGAACGCCGACATCGCGCTGTTGACGCACGAGATCGCGATGCCATTGCGCGGCATCGACCCGGATTCGCTCCGCAGCAGCTTCGACGCGCCTCGCTCCGGCGGACTGCGACGCCACGAGGCCCTCGACATCGTGGCGCCGCGCTCGACCCCGATCCTCGCGGCCGCGAAGGGTCGCATTCTCAAATTGTTCACGAGCGTCGCCGGCGGTCTGATGATTTACGCGACCGACTCGTCGGAGCGATTCATCCTGATGTACGCGCACCTGGACCATTACGCGGCCGGCGCGCGCGACGGTGCGCCGCTGGAGCGCGGTCAATTGATCGGGTACGTCGGCTCGACGGGCAATGCGTCGGCGGCGGCGCCTCATCTCCACTTCGCCATCCTGAGAAGCGCTGACGTCAAGCACTGGTCGAAGGGAAATGCAATCGATCCGCTCCCCGTGCTGCGAGCCGCTGAGGCTGCGGATCACGCTCCCTAGGGCTGCGCGACGATCGAGACGGGCAGCTCGCGCACGACCGGCGGCGGCGTCGGAAGCCACTGCATGTCGCCGTAAGCGGTCAGTCGCAGCCGCGCGGAGCCGAGGTGACGGTCGCCGCGGACCCCCGGTTAGGCTGGCATGAACGCAATTCGACTCGCCGCCCTCGTATCTCTCGCTGCCGCCATTTCGTGCAGCGACGCCACCGGCCCGCAACCGAGCCGCGAGGTCACCGACCTCACCGCGGCACGTCAGCGGTGGCGGTCACAGAACCTGCACACGTACGCGTTCGTCATCCAGCGGAGTTGCTTCTGCGGGAACGTTCATCCGCTGTTCGTCGTCGTGCAAAGCGACACGGTCGCCGCGGTACTCGACTTCGTGACCTTCGAGGGAGTCGACCGGAGTCTGGGTGAGACGGTCGACGGCTTGTTCACGTTCATTCAGAACGCGATCGATCGGCCCGCCGAGCTCATTCGCGCGGAGTACGACGCGACAAAGGGCTTCCCGACGACGATCGACTACGACGGGGCGGCGCAGATCGCCGACGACGAGATCTTCTTTCGCATCAGCGACGTTCACCCGATTTCGCCGCAGGCCTGAACTCCCATCGCCACACCGGACCGTCTTCGGGATCGACGACGTCGCCGACCCATTCGAATCCACTTTTTCTGAGCACGCGCGCCGACGCGTTCTCTTCCGGCAGGGTATGGGCGATGACGGTGCGCACGTCGTCGGCATCTAGAGCAAACGCGGTCAACGCGCGCGCGGCTTCGGTGGCGTAGCCACGACCCCAATACTCCTCGTCCAAACCATAAGCAATTTCCACACGACCGTCAGTCGTCGGCGGACCCTTGAAACCGCAGTTGCCGATCGGAGCGCCCGTCGAACGGCGGAAGATGGTGAACCCGTGAATCCAGGGATTGGCCGTCGGCGCTGCCATCGCCGCAGCCAACCATGCCGGCGATACTTGTGCCCGATCCTCCGGGGGCATCGATTCGATCCGCGCGCGAGTTTGCTCGGGCGAACTGACCACGAGCCGTAAGCTGTCGGTCAGTATCTCGACGCTGCTCAAGATGTCACGACCTCGAAGAAGAACTTAGTGTACGTCGCGCCAGGCTCGAGACGATTTCTCCGATCGACGGTAGGAATCCTGCATCGCGCGACCACCCGGAGGGAACATCATGTCAGTCAGCGATGACAACAAGGCGGTCGTGCGCCGGTTTTACGAGGAGATCGACAAGGGGAACCTGGCCGCGATGGACGAGCTCGTGGCTGAGGACTACATCAATCACGACCCGCCGCCGTTTCCAAACCTGCCGCTCGGCCGCGCCGGGCTGAAGCGAGCCTTCGAGTTGTTCTGGAAAGCGACCCCCGGCCACCACGTGATCGAAGATCAAATCGCCTCAGGTGACAAGGTCGTGACTCGATTGCGCGGCGTCGGCAAACACGACGGTGAGATCTTCGGAGCTCCGCCGTCGGGTAAGCCTCTCGACGTCAAGGCGGTCGCGATTCACCGCATCGCCGACGGCAAGATTGCCGAGCATTGGTCGGCGATCGACTCAGCTGCGCTCCTCGCACAGCTCGGATTAATCGACCTCCCTCACTAGCGAGGACGATCGATCGGTCTCGGATCGCCGACGAGATCCGCCATGAGCCACAGCCATCGGCTCGCGGGATGGACCCACACTTCCTTATAGACGTACATGTTCTGCGACGGCCAGTAGGGCAGGTCTGTCGTGCCACGACTTTGCATCCCGACCGGCAGCGATCCGGCGAAATCGCCTGACGATACGCTGTACTGCTGCGCCCAATCGTATCCCTCGCCGTACATCGTACTCTGCGCGAACGGGTTGCGGCCGACGATCCATTGTGCCTGGCGCTGCGCGAGGTCGAGCGCGATGCTGTCACCGCGCAATCGCGCCGACGCGGCGAGCGCTTTGGCCTGCGAGAGCAGGACGCCAAAGTTTCCGCGCCGCGCGAACCAGACGGGAAAGATGCGGAGATACCAGCCGTCACCCATCGGCAACCCGGCGAGCACTTGTTCGCGGTATGCGTCCCGCGTCGCACCGTGCAGTGCGCCGCTGTCGGGAACCTCTTTCGTCTCGTCTCCGAGGCGATACACATAGGCCGGCAGGACGCCATACGGCGCGGTCGTCGTCGCGGCCTTCTTCTGGTACTCGGCGTAGAGGGCCAGCGTGGAAGACCACGCGGGCCGATCGGCGTGACCCGGCAGCGTCTCGACGAGCTGGGTCAGAGCAACGATCGGGGCTTGATCGTTGCCACGGTGGAACTGGTGGAACAACGTGTCGCGATCCGGACCCGTGTAGAAAAAGCCGGCGAGCGGAAAGCTCTTGCCGACCGGCGTCTTCTGCTGCGACGCGACGATGATTCGCGCCAGCTCGACGGCTTTGTCGGCGTACATCTTCTGGTGCGTCGAACGATACAGCTCGAGCGACGCCGTGGCTCCGATTCCCGCCAGCTCGACCCGTGTCGCGGCGAAGGCTGGCGTGCTCCACGTGGATGGTCCTTCGACGCCGACGACGGCGTAGTTCCAGTCTTGTTCGGCGGCACCCAAGGCGCGCGCCGCGAGTGACGGGTCCCGATCCTTCAGAACCCGATAGGCGATGGCCTCCGCGGCCGCGGCGATATAGTTGACGTTTGGATTGTTCTTCGCTTCGCGCGTGCGATCATCCGCGTCGCCGGCGACGTTGTTGGTCCACAGGTTGTGGCTCGCAAAGCCGATGCGATAGCCGCCGTCGAAACGCACACGCAGCAGCCAGTCGAGCCCCCACATGCCTTCCTCGATCAACCGATCGATGAGCTGCTGATCGTCTTTGATGCCTCGCAAACGTTCAGCCAGCGCAAACATCGCGTAAGTCGCTTCCCCCGTGTTGACCGCGCCCTGGGAGAGGTCGCCCGCGTCGTGCCACCCGCCATTCATCACGATTCGCTGATCGCCGTGTGTCGCGAACCAGTCAAGGTGGTCGACGTCGTGCGAGCCGGGCACAGCAAAGCCGCAACGTTCGCCGTAGAAAAAGTTGAGCACTTTCCAGATCGTCTCGCGCCAGACCACGCCGCCGATGCTGAACGACCGCGAGTTCGTGTTGCCCGATCGGACGAAGTAGGACCCGGGTGTGTTCACTTCCGAGAAATCCAGCTCGCGAAAGTCGCCCAGGCGGGTGTGCAACGATTGTGTGCTCTTGCGCAGCACGCTCACCGAATCAGTCGCGCGAACGAGCTCGAACGACGTCGCGGATCCACTCGTGATCGCTGTCTTGGAAAATCCTGTCTGATATCCCGGGTGGCTGAAGGCAATCTTGTCTGGCCCAACGCTCCATCCGGTGTGTTGATCGGGCTGGACGCGCTGCAATTCGAGCCGCCCTACCTCGAACGCAACGCGATCGGTCGGCGCGGCCAGCATTTTATTGACCCAATATCCGATTTCGAGCAACGTCACGCGGTCGCGCGCCAGCGGCTCGATCTCCCACACGACATGTGTCCATCGGTTGTTGGCGAGCGTGACGTAGTGCGTGCCCTCGCGATTGTACTTGTCCGGAACCTTCTCGGCGCCGTCGTTGTGCAGGACGATTTGCAGCGGGAGCATCGGGAACCCTGAGACGTCCGGGCGGATCCACATCGAGATCCGGTTGTAGCCGCTCCAATCTTCGCCCGCGCCGAATTCGCGGCGCAGGTTGACCGACGACAGTCCGTTGCGCGTCGGCGCCGGCTTGTCAACGAACATCTGCATGGCGACGCGCAGCACGCGCATGCTCCCCATCCGCGGCTCGGCGGGAAAAGTCAGCGTGCCAGTTCCCGAAAAGCGCCAAGTCGCCGGCCGCGTCATGTCGTCGAGCACGCGACTCGCGAGCACGGGCTTCTCGAGCCACGCAGCCTCGGCCGAGTTCGCGAGAGTGATCGGCATGAGCGGGCGCGGAGGCTGCGCGGGGAGCACTCGCAGCGCGGCAGGCAGAACCAGGATCGCAAGGCGGAACTTCCCGGTCCGTGTAGTCATGTCGAGATCTAAGTTGCGCTATGAGCCCATAGGCAACAAGATCAATCGTCGCTGCTCTCGACGACCCGTACCGAGACACCGCGCCGATGAACAAACGCGAATTCCTGCGCACCGCCGGCGGCGGCGGCCTGAGTCTCTTGCTCGCGCCTCGGCTCCTCGCCAAATACGCCGAGATGCCGGTCGAACGCCTCGCCGAGGACGAAGCGTTCTGGCTGGCGATCCGCGGGAAGTACCGCCTCAAGCCCGACTACATCAATCTCGAGAGCGGCTACTACAGCATGCAGGCGCAGCCCGTTCTCGAGGCATTCATCGCGCGCGTGCGCGAGGTGAACTACGAGGCGTCGTACTACCTGCGCACCAAGCAGGTGCCGGACAAGGCCGCACTGCGGGACGAGCTTGCCGCGATGGCCGGCTGCGCGCCGGCGGAACTCTGCATCACACGCAACACCACCGAGTCGCTCGACACGGTCATCGCCGGCTACGACTGGAAGCAGGGCGACGAGGCCGTGATGTGCGAGCAGGACTACGGTCACATGCTCGCGATGTTCCGCCTGCAGGCACGCCGGCACGGCATGGTGAACAAGATCGTCTCGCTGCCCATCGATCCTGCCTCCGACGACGAGATCGTGCAGCTCTACGCCAGCGTCGTAACGCCGCGGACGCGCCTCATGATGGTGCCACACATCGTCAACATCACCGGCCAGATTCTCCCGGTTCGCAAGATCGTCGACATGGCGCATGCGCGCGGCGTCGACGTAATGATCGACGGGGCGCACGCTTTCGCCCACTTCGAGTACAAGATCCCGGACCTCGGCTGCGAGTATTACGGTGCCAGTCTCCACAAGTGGCTCGGCAGCCCATTGGGGACCGGCATCCTCTACGTGCGCCGCGATAAGATCCCGACGTTGTGGCCGATCTACGGTGATTGGCGGATGACGGAAGACGCGGACATCATGAAGCTGAATCACACCGGCACGCATCCGGTCCACACCGATCTCGCCATCGGACCCGCCATCGCGTTTCACAACGCCATCGGAACGCGTCGCAAGGAAGCGCGACTTCGCTATCTCCAGAATTACTGGACGAGCAAAGTTCGCGGAATCCCGAACGTGGAGCTCTACACGCCGACGGATCCGGCGCGGTCGTGCGCGATCGCGAACGTCGGCATCCAGGGAATGGATCCGCTGGAGCTCGCGAAGCGGCTCCTCGAGAACGACAAGATTTTCACAGTCGGCTACGACCAGGCGGGCGTGCACGGCGTGCGGGTCACGCCTCACGTCTTCACGCAACCCAGGGAGCTCGACCGGCTCGTTGCTGCGATCACCCGCTACGCAAAGCTCGCGTAGTCAGCGCTCCGTTTAAGGCAGACCGGCGCCGTCGGCGCCGACCCAGTCGTACGTTCGCTCGCGACCCATCAGTCGCCAGCGGGACGGATACACGTTGCGTTGCCAGTCGAGCGGTTCCCCGAGAGGCAGCGGTGCCGCTGCGAGCGCGAGCGCCGCCTTGAGATCGCGACGCTGTTCCGCGCCCAGAGCGTCGGGCGCAAGTGAGACGAACAACATCGTACCGCTTCTCGAGACAAGATCGAGCCACTGCCGATTGTAGGACCATGGAATGGCGTTCGTCACGCCGACGCAATCGGCATCGGCTACATAGAAGGTGCCATGCTGTGGGCCGCGGAACGCCAGGGTGTTCACTCCCATCTTCCGCGTGCGCGCCCATTCGGTGCCGCTCGTATCGTCGCCGACTCGGCAGACCTCGAAACGGCCCGCGGACAAGTGACTCACCGTGTTGCATCCGATGATCAGGCTGTCACCGGCGGCGTCGCGTATCGCGTGGTAGAGATCGTCGATCACTTCCGCCGTGGTTCGCGTCGGTCCGGACGCGAACGTCCAGCCGTCGCGCGTCAGCGCGGCGCCCATTTGAAAACCCCACCGCCCGAAGACGTCGTACGTGGTGTAGTCGTGCTTGATCAGCTCGAACCCCCATTGCTTGAGCCGCGCGATGTCGTCGACGACCTTCTGCCGCGCTTCGGGAACGGTGGGGTCGAGAAACGCGCGATCGCGCGCGAGCCGCCAAGCGTCGGGCGCGTCGGCCGGCGCCTGCAGCGGGCGAATCCAGATTCCCGGCCGCGCGCCGGCGCGTCCTACCGCCTGTGCCAGGCCGGACATGTCAGGAAATTTCTCGTTGCCGCGATCCCACGTGCCGACGCCCGTGCGCGACTGGCCTCGCACCGGCTGCCATCCGTCGTCGATCACTACGAAAGGGCGATTCCGGCCCGTGGGCGACAGCTCGACGACGTGCTGCGCGTCGGCAAGCACGGTGTCGGCGCTGTTCTTCCCGTACGCCCAGTACCAATCATTGCTTCCATAGATGGGCGACGCCGGCAAACGAGGCTTGGCGCACATCGTCGCGCAAAATGCGCGCAACGCGGCAAATGATGATTCGCCTTCGCGCCCGGCCCGACACACGACGTCGCAGACGTCGAGCACGCGTTCGCCGAGTTTCAGCCCGGCCGCGCCGCTGCGGACATCCGCCCATAGGCTGACGCCCTGCGGATCGATCTGCCAGAAGCAGAACGCGCGCGCGCTCGTACGAACGCCATATGCGTGCGTGCCCGACCGGTCGCTCGTCGCGGCGTACCAGGGCATGACGCGATCCGGCGCCCAACCGCGCCACTCGAGATCCCCGTAACCACGCTCCCACGCGTCACCGAGAATGAGAGGCATGTCGGGGAGCCGGCCGCGCCACCGCATATGAATCCGCTTGATCGTCGTCTTCGACGTGGCGAGCGAGACGCTGAGCGCGCCGGACAGAACCGCAGTCGTAACAACGACGTCGTCCTTCGACCAGCGACCGCCGCCGGCGTCGACGAGCCGAAGTTCAGCGGAATCCGACTGAACCCCGACGACATCGGGTGGCCGCAGCAAATCGACGAATCCACGCGGCGGCGCGCCGGCCGGAAAGACGGGCGCCGCGCTCTTTCCAACGAGCGCAGCGCCGGCGGCCGACCGCATGGCGTTCCCGATGAACTGCCGACGCGTCGTCGTCATTTCCCGAGCGACGACGCGACGTCGAGTACCGTATCGACGTCGGCTGGACTCATGTAGAGGTGCGCCGAGAGTCGAACGCCGCGGGCGTCGTTCTGTGGGCGCACCCGCACGCGGCGGGTCCAGAGCGCCGTTTGCAGGTCCTTCGCCTTCGTACCGTCGATACGAAACGTCGTGATCGCCGACGCGAGCCGCGGATCTTCCGGTGAGGTGATCCGCGCCGACGGAATGCGCGCCAGACCATCACGCAGACGCTTGGTCAGCATCGCGTCCCAGCGCTCGATCCGCGGCATGCCGATCTTGTCGATGAAGTTGATCGCGGCCAGGAGTCCCTCGTGCACCGGGACAGCGCCAGTGCCGTACTGCATGAACCGGAATGCGCCGTTCTCGTGATCATCCCAGTGCGAGCTGGCGAGCGTCGTCCAGAAGCGGTCCTGCACGTCGCGCCGGATGTAGAGGAACCCCGTACCCTTGGGCGCCATCATCCACTTGTGCGGACTAGCGACGTACGCGTCGCAGCCGAGCTCTTTTACATCCACTTGCATTTGCCCAACCGCCTGCGCGCCGTCGACGAGCGCCAGCGCGCCGCGGTCGCGGATCATCGCGCACAGCTCACGCGCCGGCATGCGGGTGCCGAGGCCCGAGACGACGTGGCTGAACATGACGGCCTTGGTCTTCGGCGTCATCGCGTCGGCGAACAATTTCACCACGCCTTCGACGCCGCCCTTGGTGCCGTCGTCGAGCTTCAGCTCTTTGACGACGATGCCGTAACGCTTCGCCTTGAGGCGCCAGGGCGAGATGCAGCCGCCGTGCTCCTGGTCGGTCGAGATGACTTCGTCGGCGGACGCGAGATCGAGACCGTTCGCCAGGAAATTCATGCTCATCGTCGCGTTCTGCGTGATCGCGACTTCGTCGGGCTTCGCGTTGATGAAGGCGCCGACCGCCGCGCGAATGCCGACCGACGGCTCATAGCCGGTGAGCGGCTCGCCCTCCGGATGGTCGTACGCCCACGCCGCGAGCCGCGTCTCCAACGCGCGGGTCCCGTTCACCAGCGCGTCGACGACCTCTCGCGGTGATGAACCCAGTGTCCCGGTATTGCAATAAGCAACGCCCTTCGGTATTAGAAAATGCTTACGGGCCTCGGCGAACACCGCGGCGTCCGGCTCGGCAAGCCCTGGCCGGAAGACCGAACCCGGCGTGGCGGCCGGCGCCGGGAAGATCGCCAGCATGTCGAGCGCGGGCGATGCGGCTCCAGCAACAACGGCCGCACCGGCGAGCCGCGAGAGGAAGCCGCGACGATCGAGGCCCGCAGCCGCGTCGTCGTGCGAAGAGGAATCGTTGGACATGGTCGTTCTCCGAGTTCTTCGAAGGGCCGCGGTGGGGGGGGGGCGACCTAACATGGGAACTCGGTCTCGCGAGCGGAAGGTGACGTCAATCGACCGCTGCGCGTCTCCTGCCGCGCATTCGCTGTCGCACCACGTCGATGTGCGCCGTCAGCGCGCTCGGCTCGATCGCGTCCTCTTCGTCGAGCGTCGACCGATACGCGGTCGCGATGCTGCTCCGGCTGAGCATGCCCAACAGCCGCGTCGGCTGGTTCCGGTCGACAACCGGCAAATGACTGACGTTCATGCGAAGCATCAGGTTGAGCGCGTCTTCGAGCTGGTCGTCCGGGTACGCGACAATCGGCGATGAGTTGCCGATCTCCAGGATCGTGAAATCACCTTCCGCATCGTTCAACGCCTGGAGCAGATCGCCCCGCGTAAGAATGCCGACGAGCGCGCCCGTCTTGTCGACGAGCGGCCACGAGTGCCGGCGACCGAACACCGGATCCTGCAACAACAGACGCCGCACGATATCGGCCCCGTAGACGTCGGCGGGAATCGACGGCACATCACGCTCCATCATGTCCTCGACACGGAACCGCGCCAGCGGGCTCACCGAGTATTCTCGTACAACGTGATAGCCGCGCCGCGCCACCTTCTCGGTGAGTATCGAGCGTTTCATCAGCAGCACCGTGACGGCGTGGGCCGCCACGCATCCGACGAGTAGTCCCGGAAGAAGCTCCACGTCGTGCGTCAGCTCGAGCAGGAATGCGATCGCGGTCAGCGGCGACCGCATCGTCCCTCCCATCATCGCCGCCATGCTGATCATCGCCCAGAGCGCGGGGTCGCCGACGGGAAGCCATCGTCCTTCGATCGCGCCGAGCGCGCCACCCATGATCAACAGTGGAGCGAGCACGCCTCCCGAAGTTCCCGAACCGAGCGCGATGCTCCAGATCACTGCCTTCGTCACCAGCAGGCCGAGCACGAACGCGCCGATCATGTGGCCGCTCAACAAATCGCGAATCGTGTCGTATCCGACGCCGAGCGCGCGCGGCTGCAGCAGTCCGCCGAGACCGATGACGGCGCCGCCAATCAGTGGCCACCACATATAATGAAACGGCAGCTTGGCGAAGACGTCTTCCGCGCCATATACGAGCGCGGTGAGCGCGGCCGACCCGAGGCCCGCAACGACGCCGACCGCGAGTGCGACGCCGAGCTCCGACCCGTTGAGCACCTCGTGCTGCGCGACCGGAAAAATCGGCGCGGCGCCGAGCAGCGGAAGCCGAAGCAGATAAGCGACGACGCACGCCGCCGCCACGGGCACGAAGCTTCGCGGCTTCCACTCGAACAGCAACAGCTCGACGGCGATGAGCAGCGCGGCCACCGGCGTGGCGAAGATTGCCGACATTCCCGCCGACGCGCCGGCGACGAGCAATGTCTTTCGTTCCGCCGACGACATGTGAAACGCTTGGGCGAACAGCGACCCGAACGCGCCGCCCGTCATGATGATCGGACCTTCGGCGCCGAAGGGCCCGCCAGTTCCAATAGAGATCGCGGAGGAGACCGGCTTGAGGATGGCGACCTTGGCGTCCATCCGGCTTCGCCCGATGAGAATCGCTTCCATCGCTTCGGGGATGCCGTGGCCGCGAATCCGCTCGGAGCCGTAGCGAGCCATCAGTCCAACGATCAGTCCGCCGACCATCGGCACAAGGACGGCCCACCACCCGAGCGTGTTGGCCGCGGGCGACACCAGGTTCGATGAAAGTCGATGGTAGTAGGCGAGGTTGGTGATCGAACCGATCAGCCACACGAGCGCGTAAGCGAGACACGCGCTCATGCCGCCGATCACGATCGCCATCGCCGTCATCGGAAGCAGCCGGGCGTCGGTCGTGAAATCGCGCAGATCCCGCCGCGCCGCGAGGATTTGTGGAGACCCCATTTGTCGCCTTGTCTTAGGAAGGCGATTCTCGGTGAGGTCGCCTTCCTAAGTATAATCATTGGTGGCCCATTTATCACGCTGGGCGATCATACCACCCGCTAGTCCGGTGCCAACGGGCTAGGCGCACACTAGTGAGATCCGCCGCCGCCAATTCAAATTGACCTACCCCCCACGGAGCTCAATCCGCTTGTCCCTCCGCAAACTGCTCTCGGGTGTTCTCGTGCTCGCGCCGACGATCTTGACCGCGCAGACGAGCCCCTTCGACGGTCTTCACTTCCGCTCCATCGGCCCCGCTGCCACGGGCGGCCGAATTCACGACATCCAGGTCGATCCGCGCGACCACTCGACGATCTACATCGGGTCGGCCACAGGCGGCATCTGGAAGACCACCAACAAGGGCACCTTCTGGACGCCGATCTTCGAGGGCCAGCCCGAAAATTCGTTCGGCTCGCTCGCGCTCTCGCCCTCGAACCCGAACATCATCTGGGCAGGCTCGGGCGAACAGCAGAACCGCCAGAGCTCTTCGTGGGGCAGTGGCGTCTATCGGTCGACCGACGCCGGTGCCACGTGGACACACGTTGGCCTCGAGCAGACGGCGAGCATCGCGCGCGTCATCGCTCACCCGACCGACGCGAACGTCGCCTACGTCGCCGCCGTCGGCAACCTGTGGAAGGCCAACGCCGAGCGCGGCGTCTTCAAGACGACCGACGCCGGCAAGACGTGGGCGAAGATTCTGTACGTCGACACGCTCACCGGCGCGACCGATCTCGTCATCGACCCGCGCGATCCGAACGTCCTCTACGCGGCCATGTACCAGCGTCTCCGCTCGGCGTTCGGCTTTAACGGCGGCGGCCCGGGTAGCGCGATCTACAAAACGACCGACGGCGGCGCGACGTGGAAGAAGCTCGAGAACGGCATCCCCAGCGGCGACAAGGGACGCATCGGCCTGTCGATCTCGCAATCGAAACCGGACGTGCTCATCGCGCTCGTCGAGCACGCGACCGAGAGCGGCACCTATCGCACCGACGACGCCGGCGCGACCTGGCGACGCACGAGCCGCACCAATCCGCGGCCGATGTACTACAGCCACCCGTTCATCGATCCAACCACCGACAAGCGCATCTGGATCCTCGGCACCAACATCGCCAAGAGCGAAGACGGCGGCACCACGTTCGAGGGCCAGCCGACGTCGCCGACATATGATGTCGGTCTCAAGACCGACCATCACACGATGTGGATCGACCCACGCGATCCGAAGCACATCATCATCGGCGGCGACGGCGGGTTGAACGAGAGCTTCGATTTAGGAAATACATATCGTCGCCTGAACGACATCCCCATCGGTCAGTTCTATCACATCGCGGTGGACGACCGCGATCCGTATTGGATCTACGGCGGCCTCCAGGACAACCATTCATGGACGGGCCCGAGCGCGACGCGCCATTGGCTCGGCATTCTGAATCAGGACTGGGTCGAGATCGGCTTCTCCGACGGAACGGGCCAGGCGGTGGACAAGGCCGACTGGCGCACCGTGTACACCTCGTCGAGCAGCGGCAACGTCCAGCGCTTCGACCCGATCACCGGCGACCGCCTCGACATCAAGCCGCAACCGCCCAAGGGCGACTCGGCGTACCGCTGGGATTGGGACTCACCGCTCTTCGCGTCGCGCCACACGCCGGGAACGGTGTACATCGCCGCCAACAAGCTCTTCATCTCGAAAGACCGCGGCTCGACGTGGACGGCCACGCCGGATCTCACGCGCCAGGTGAATCGCGACACCATCCCGATGATGGGTGTGCGCGGGCGCGACATCCGCATCTCGCGCAACGACGGCGAGTCCGGTTTCAGCGAGATCACGACCTTCGCCGAGTCGCCGCTCGATCCGAAAATCCTCTGGGTCGGCACCGACGACGGCAACGTCCAGCTCTCGATCGACGGCGGCAAGACGTGGAAGGAGCTGAGCGCGGCGATCGCATCCGGGGGGGGCGCGCAGATCGCCAGCGGCACGTACGTCGGCCGCATCGTCGCCAGCGCCGCGTCACGCGGTACCGCGTTCGTTGCCTTCGACGCGCATCGCGCCGGCGACTTCGCACCGCACTTGGCGCGCACCACCGACTTTGGTAGAACCTGGCGGCTGGTCACTGATGGTCTGCCGTGCGATGCGCCGGTGCGCAGCATCTATGAGTATCCTGGAAAGGCGAACGTCGTGTTCGCCGGCACGGAGCGCCATCTCTTCGTGAGCAACGACAGCGGCGCGCACTGGATGCAGCTCTCGGCGAACCTGCCGACGACGCGCTACGACGACATTCTCGTCCATCCGCGCACGAAAGACCTGGTGCTCGGCACGCACGGCCGCAGCATCTGGATCCTGGACGACGCGTCGCCAATCGCCGACTGGTCGAACGCGATCTCGTCGAAGCCGTCGTACCTGTTCCAGCCCGCGCGGGCGACACTCATGCTCTATTGGGAAGACGTGTCGAACATGGCGCAGGGGTTGTACATGGCCGAGAATCCGGCCGACGGTGCGGTGTTCACCTATTGGCTGTCAAAGCCGGCGCAGAAGGTGAAGCTCACCGTGCGCGGCGCAAATGGTAAAGTCATTCGCGAATTCGATGGGCCGAACAAGGCGGGCGTGGTGCAGCGCGCGGTCTGGGATCTTCGCCACATGCCACCGCCGGCTTCCGCGGGCGCGGGCAACTTTGGTGGGGAAGAAGGGGGCGGCGGCGGTGGTGGCGGAGCTCCGCCGGACAGCGCCGCGGGTGGCGGTCGTGGCGGAAGAGGCGGTGGCGGACGGGGCGCGGGTGGTGGCGGTCGCGGTCGCGCCGATGCACCGGTGCAACTCCCGATTCCGCCGCACGACATCGGCATGCGCGGTCCATACGTGGCGCCAGGCACATACAAAGTCACACTCGACGTCGACGGCGACACGACGACCCGCACCTTCGAGGTGCGCGGCGACCCGGGGCTCAACGTCACCACGCTGCAGCACAAAGCGCGCGAAGCATTCCTGCTCGACGTGCAGGCGACGCAGGTGAAGGTCGAGGAGATGGCGACTGACCTGCGCAATCGTCGCGCGTCGGCAACAGGCGACGCCGCGACGAAGCTTCAGGCGCTCGAGCGCCGACTCACCGCCGGTCGCGACGCACCGCGTGGACGACTCGGCGGGATTGCGCGCTCGTACAATGGAACGGGAGCGCAGCAGGGAAGCCTGATGCCGCCGACGAATGAGCAGCGGAAGATTCTCGCCGCCGCGAAGGCGGAGGTCGCGGCGGTGGAGAAAGAGATGAAATCGCGGTGACGCCGCTGGCAAGTCTCGCAACTGCCCTCTCCGACCGCTACCGCATCGATCGCGAGCTCGGGGCCGGCGGCATGGCCACCGTGTACCTCGCGCACGATCTCAAACACGACCGCGCCGTCGCGATCAAGATCCTGCGCGAGGAGCTCGCCGCGTCGATCGGCCCCGAACGCTTCCTGCTCGAGATCAAGACGACGGCGCGGCTCACGCATCCGCACATCCTGCCGCTCCATGACTCGGGCGAGGCCGACGGCCAGCTCTACTACGTGATGCCGTTCGTCGACGGTGAGACGCTACGTGCCCGCCTCGATCGCGAGCGCACCCTGCCGGTGACCGATGCGATCGCGATCACGAAGGCTGTGGCCGACGCGCTTCACTACGCGCACGCCCACGGCGTCGTCCACCGCGACATCAAGCCCGAAAACATCTTCCTGCAAGCGGGGCACGCCCTCGTCGCCGACTTTGGTATCGCCCGCGCTACGACGACGACCGGCACGCGGATGACCTCAGTTGGCGTTGCCATCGGCACGCCGACGTACATGAGCCCCGAGCAGTCCACCGGCGAAGACGTCGATTCGCGCAGCGATCAGTACGCGCTGGCGACGATGCTCTACGAGATGCTCACCGGCGTGCCGCCGTTCACCGGACCGACGCCCGAGTCGATTCTGGTGCAGCGTTTCACGAAGGCACCGCCCAAGGTGACCGCCAAGCAGCCCGCGGTGCCGCGCGCTGTGGAAGCGTCGATCATCAAGGCGATGGCGCGCGAGGTGAGTGATCGCTTCCCGACCATCGACAAGTTCGCCGAGAGTCTCTCGTCGCGCGCCGCGTCGAGTGTCGTCGATCAAGATCGGCGGTCCGTCGCGGTGCTGCCCTTCGCCAACATGAGCGGCGATCCGGAGAACGAGTACTTCTCGGACGGCATCTCCGAGGAGATCATCAGCGCGCTGGCGCAGATTCCTGGTCTGCACGTCCCGGCGCGGACGTCCGCGTTCTCGTACAAGGGCAAGAACGTCGACCTTCGCACGATCGGCGAAGAGCTCAGTGTCGCGACGATTCTCGAGGGAAGCGTTCGCAAGGCCGGCAATCGCATTCGCATCACGGCGCAGCTCGTGAACGTGGCGGACGGCTACCACCTCTGGTCGGAGCGCTACGATCGCGAGTTGGTGGACGTCTTCGCCATTCAGGACGAGATCGCGAGTGCCATCGTCGCGAAGCTCAACGTCACGTTGACCGGGCGCGCCGAATCACAGCTCGTCAAAGCGCCGACGCGCGACCTCGCGGCGTACGATCTGTTTCTGAAAGGACGCGCGTTGATGCGACAGCGCGGCGCGTCGCTCGCCGCCGCCGCCGAAACACTCGAGCAGGCGATCGCGCTCGACCCGGAGTTCAGCGCGGCACAGGCGTCGCTCGGTCAGGCGTTGGTCCTGTCGGCGATGTGGGGACTCGCGCCCATGGCGGCCATCCATCAGCGTGCGTCCGATGCGATCGAGGCCGCGCTTGCGCTCGAGCCGAACGCGATGACCGCGCAGATCGCGAGCGGAATCTTCTCGCTCTGCAACTTCGACCGCGAGAAGGCCTCCAGAGCCTTCACGCGCGCCGTGGAGCTCGACCCGATGGACCCTGAAGCGCGCGCGATCTACGCGCTGTATGACCGCGGCTACATTCGCGGCCGCTTCGATGAAGCCGTCGAGGAGATGGAAATGGCGCTGCGCGCCGATCCTCGCAGCGCGCACGTCGTCGCCCACACGGCGCTGTTACTCGCTTGGGCCGGGCGGTTCGACGAAGCGATTCCCACTGCTCGTCGCGCGCGTGAGCTTGACCCCGCGTCGTTTTATGCGGCGTGGTCCCTCGTCCACGCGCTCAACGTCGGCGGCGATCCCGAGTTGGCGAATAAGGAAACGGAGTCCGCGATGGCCCAATTCGGGCGCCATTCGTGGCTGATGATGGGTTGGTCGATCGGCCGCGCGCGTGCCGGTTGGCCCGAACTCGCGGATGCGCTGTTTCAGGAGCTCGAGGCGAGAGCGCGAACGTCCTTCGTCCAGGCGATGCCGCGCGCCACCGCGGCGTTCGGCGCGAATCGATTCGACGACACCTTCCGACTGCTCAACGAAGCATACGAGACTCGGGATCCGCTGCTGGCCCTCATGGGCGGAAACTGGCCGCCGTTCGACGTGATCCGCTCGCGACCGGAATACAGAGCGGTCCTCGAGCGAATGGGTTGGACGACACCGCTTCCCGATGCACCGAGGCCGTCGGCGCGTCCGTCATAAATGCGGTTGGGCGCCGCGCGTCTTTACGACGCACGGCGCCCACACGTCAGCCGCTCCTGATGTTAGCCTGCCAGAGAATTGCCGCCGGAATCCTCGACGCCCCGTTCCGGGATCGACGCCGGCGTGGCGCTCGGCGCGTGATGGAGCGTGGCCATCACTGAGATGGGGTCTCCTGGCGTTCGCCCGCCGAAAATGTTGATCCAGTCCGTGTGGAGGGGTCGGCCCTGCGCGTCGCGGAGTTCGAGATGATTCGCAAGTTCTTGAGCAGCAGCGAGGGCAATGGCGCTCATCATCCTCTCACAGATTCTGTGGCAGGCTAACAGCTGCAACAAGTGTTAGCTAGCACGGTCGAGCACGCGAACTTCCTTCTCAAGGCGCGCGCCGAGCGCATCCCGTTGCACCTCGAGATCGTACCGGGCCTGCAGGTTGAGCCAGAAGCGCTCCGAGGTCCCGAAATAACGCGCCAGCCGAAGCGCCGTATCCGCGGTGATGGCGCGTACGCCATGAACAATCTCATTGATCCGGCGCGGAGGCACCGAGATATCTTGCGCCAGACGATACTGGGTGAGCTGAAGCGGCTCGAGGAAGTCCGCGAGCAAGACCTCGCCCGGATGAATTGGTGCCAGCTTGGTTGTGCGCTTACGAGCCGCCATAGCTCACCTCGCAACGATCAATGATAGTCAACGATCTCGACCTCGTACGCGTCACCATCAGCCCACCGAAAGCAGATCCGCCACTGATCGTTGACGCGAATACCGTGCTGCCCGACGCGATTGCCTTTGAGCTTCTCGAGGCGGTTCCCCGGCGGCACCCGGAGATCGTCCAGCGCTTCGGCCGCGTCCACGGCGACCAGTTTGCGCAGCATCGGCCGCAGGAGCTCAGCGGGATAGCGCCGAACGCGTTGGCGCTGGAACAGGGCTTCGGTATCCCGATCGGCGAAGCTCTTGATCACTTCAGAAGCTAGCCCATTGGGCTAATAACGTCAAGCGTTATTATGGGTGCTAGCTGACGCCCGAGTTCAGCTGCAGGCGGTCGGCGCAATATGCGCACTGCACTGGATGATGAGAAGATCCGAATAAGCGCTCAACCGCAATACTTGGAGCGCCCCGTCAGTTGCAACGCGTGTTAGCCTGCACGGTCGCAACATCTACTGACTTAGGCTGAAGGTGACCACCACGTTCCGGATAGCAACACGAACCGGGCGGCCACCGCGTCGGATGGGCTCGAACTGCGCCTGGCGCAACCAATCACAGACAGCGTCATCGAACTCTCGCCGCCAGGGCGGCGTTTCGATGCGTGCCGAGCTGCGGATGACGAAGCCCCCCGTATCGATGACGAAGCTCAGCACGGCGTACCCCATAGCATTGCTGGACTGGACGGCTTTGGGAAAACGCGGCGCTGAACGCGATACCATCTTGAATTCGGTTACGGGTCCAGGGCGCGCTCCGTAGTCGACGACGCTATCGACTGCGATGGGCGTGACTTCGCGACAATTCGTGTCTGCGGTAGGGCCGAGCGCCTGGCGTCCCGGCTCTGTGCAAGCGCCCAGGCCGAAAACAGCGATCCAACCGGCCGCCAAATATCGCATTACGCCGCGTCGATAGTGTGGTGCAGGCTAACGCCCGAGTTCAGCTGCGGGCGGTCGGCGCAATATGCGGATTGCAGCTGGTCATGAGAAGATATCAATAGGCGCTCAACCGCCACGCTTGGAGCGCCCGTCAGCTGCAACGCACGTTAGGCGGTGCGGCGCCTCGAACGCGATCGACGCGGCTTGCGTTCGGCGATGCGGGCGAGCGCGCGCAAGGCATCATTGACCGCGCTCGCGTCCGGGAACACGCGGGCGACATCGGGATCGAGGACGACCATAACCGCATCTCGCGCGATCCGTGAGGCGTACGGGTTGCGACGGGCCCGCGAGAAATCATACTCTGGCAGGATGTCGTCCTCGGCGACACGGGCGGTCGACGCGGGCTTACGGCGAGACTTCTTCGTAGTCATGGCGTTCATGACGCGTGGCGCGTCGGGCGCTGAAGATGCGAACGCGGTCTTCCCCGCGCTCCGTGAACATTACTGCCAAAAGCCGCCTCCGAACAGAGAGGCCGAGCAAGGTCAGCCGAATCTCGTCACCTGAGTGGCGGGGATCTTCGACGATTCTACCGAGTGGATCGGCGAAGACCGTGAGCGCCTCATCGAAACCGACGCCGTGCTTTGTCCGATTTGTGGCATCCTTGCGCGGGTCCCACTCGAACGTAAGCGCCATGGCTCAATTTACCGAAATGCCCAAGGCATCCGCCTAACGCCAATTAGACTGCGACATTAGGCGGCATTCCTGCACAAAACGCCGCTAACCTACGCAGTCTAATTCCAAGTTTACCAATGCTACCCATCGTCGCAAAGATCCGCCAACGCTGAAGTTCCGCATCTCCGCTCATAAACCGCGCGCACATTAGGCTGCGTGGCTATGCCAGCATAACGCGCGAAAACGTCAACCCGCGCGCCGAGTGCGTGCCACGTGACCCTTGAGGCGGCCGATCATTACCAGCGTTCCGTTTTGACACCGTGACCACCAACGGCGACCGATAGGTGCACGCGCCAAGATCCGCCGGATCACAGAGCGGAAAAAAAGAGGGCCAGGCTAAGCCTGGCCCTCTTGCTTCGCGCAACATCACTCGATCACGGCCAGCGCGTGATGCCCTCTTCGTCCACCGCACCGTTGGTCGCCGCAGCCGCCGGCTTCAGAATGTGGCTGATCTGCTGCCGCGCGTCGTCGAGGTGCCGCTTGGTCGCGACGTCCGTCGCCCGCTTGACCGCCTGCGCTAGCTCCGCGTCGAGCTGTTTCAGCTCTCCACGCAGCATCGCCTTGATCTCGCCCGTGTTCGCCGGGGGTGCCGCCGCGCCACCACGTCCACCACCACCGCCGCGTCCACCCGCGTCCGCCGCGCCGGCCGGAGGCGGATTGATCTTGTTGCCGACGTCGGTGAGATAGTTCCGCTGCAAGCCGCGGCGATAGATGTCCACCTTCACCGGACCGCTACCATAGAGCTCCGTCCACACGCCGTGCCGTAGGTCGCTCAGCATCTCGGCGAGCGTATAGACCTCGGACGGATTCTTGGACAACGCTTCGTTCTCGACGAGCCGCGTCATCTTGCCGTCGTTGAGCAGGTTGCTCACCAGCGCCGACTGCGCGTTGACGATGCGCGTCACTTCACCGTTCGGCTCGATCTTGCGGAGGATGTCCGTGTCGACGAGCCAGGTCGGCGTCTGGAATCCGTTCTCGGCGATGAACTTCATCGCGCCTTGCTGCTTGGGCTTCGGCACCGGCGTGAAACGCGGGCCCGGCTGGTTGCCGTATTTCTCCTGCGAGTTCATGCCGCCGACGAGATTGGCGACGTGGCCCAGCTCCGTGCGGAACTGGTTGATCTGTCTATTGTAGAGTTCCGCGAGCACATCAAAATCTTCCGTCGGTTTTACCGTCGTCGACTGAATCCACTGCATGTTGCGCTTCAGGTTCTTGAAGCCGAGCTCCGTCGCGCGCACCGGATCGATGTCGCCCACGGCCTCGGTCTCGTCGCCCGGATCGGAACCGAACGCGCCGCTCGTCGAGAAACGCAGCCAAGGCTTCGTGTCTTGCTCGCGCGCCCACGAATCGAGCGTCGTCCGCTCGGCTTCGGCGGCCGCGATACGCTCGGCGCCCGTGCGCTTCGCGGTCCCCTGCTGTGCGACCTGCATCGGCGCGGCCACGGGTGCATAACCCCACTTCGTCGCCCAGATGTCGTACGGCCCGATCTTCGGCACGAGCAGCTCGGGGGGAATCTTGTCTTCCGGCTGCACGACGTAGTTGAAGCGCGAGTAGTCCATCAGCGTCGACACGTGCCCCATGCGACGCAAAAAGTCTGCATTGCGGATGCTATCGATTGGATACTGCGAGCTCGCCTTCATGTTGTGCTGGAAGCCGAGCGTGTGGCCAACTTCGTGGGCGAGCACGTACTCGAGCAGCCGCCCCATGAGCGAATCGGGGAAGGGGAACTGTCGCGCGCGCGGATCGTTGGCCGCCGCCTGCGTGAAATACCAGGTGCGCGCCAGGTTCTGCACGTTGTGATAGAACTGGATGTGCGCGTTGAGAATCTCGCCCGAGCGCGGATCGTGGACGTTCGGGCCGCTCGCGTTCTCCGTCGTCGACGGGAGCCAGCGCACGACCGAGTAGCGCGCGTCTTCCGGCGACCAGTCGGGATCGTTCGTCGGCGCGACCTTGCCGATGATCGCGTTCTTGAAACCAGCAGCCTCAAAGGCCGGCTGCCAGTCTTCGATCGCCTTGATCATGTACGGACGCCACTTCTCGGGCGTGTTCGCGTCGAGATAGTAGACGATCGGCTTCACCGGCTCGGAGATCGCCGCGCTCGGATCTTTCTTCTCGAGGCGATACCGCGTGATGAAGCAGCGCTGGTCGTCGGCGACGCGCTGGGCCGGCTGTGAGTAGTCTGTAATAGTGAGCGAGAAGTAGCCGACGCGGTTGTCACAGAGGCGCGGCGTCATCGCCACTTCGGGCAGCTTGTGGAAGCTGTACGACATCACCACGGTCGCCGACGGCGCCGTCACACCCGCCGCTCCTCGTCCGCCGCCGCCCCGTCCCGGGGCCGGCGCCGCTCCGCGCCCGCCGCCGCTCTGGAACGTGAGCGACGTGTGGATGTTCACGTTGTCCGGGAACGATGCCACGCGCTCGATCCACGAACGCGTCGCGTCGATCGTATATCCCGCGCCGATCCGCTGGCCCGGCGACATCTCGGCGGGCGGCGTGGTGAAGAGACGCGATACGTCGATCACCGGAGCGCTGTCCGGCCCGTACGCTTCGACGTTGAAGATCGCGATCACCGGCGGGACGTTCGCCGCCTGGACCGCGCCGGCAATCGGGCTCACCGTGTCGCTGGACACGACTTCATATGAGATGCCGCGCAGCGCCACGCGATTGTCCGCGGGCCGTCGCTCGAACCGCAGCACGCGATTGCCCGCCGCTTGGCCGCCGTAGCCGGCACCGAGCGTCGTCTGCGCGATCTCCTGGACGAGCAGGAGATCCTTGTTCAACTCACGACGCGGGATCTCGAACAACACGCGCTCGCCGATCCGGTGCACTTTGAACAGACCGGACTTCGTTTGCGCCTGGCCTGTGACCACGCGCGCATATGGAAGTGGATTCGCCGCGCCGCCGGCTGCGTTGCCGCCCTGTCCGCCACGGCCTCCGCGACCAGCGCCGCCACCGCCGGTGGGCGTTTCAGTCGAATCTTGTGGGCTCGGGTTCGTGGGGGGCGCGGCCGCTTGCCGGCCTGCCGTTGGCGCGGGAGCCGGCGCAGGTGCCGGGGCGGTGGTCGTGCAGCCGATCGCGATGACGGCAACGATGCCGGCGCCGAGGGTGAGCGCGGAGCTCGTTCTCATAAAGCAACTCTGGGGACGGGGGGACAGGAGACAAGGCTCTTCGGTGGTGGCCTGTCATATCACGAACGTGCCGTCCCGTCAAATCGTTGCTCCGCCCTGTCGCGTCCGCTCGACTTCTCGGCCACTCGGCTACTCGGCTGTTGCCGAGTCGCCGAGCCGCCGAGCCGCCTCACTTCACTCAGCTTCCAAAATTCGGATTATTCAGTACCTCGACATTGGGCAACGGTACGCATGTGAGACTGCTATAGACCTGACCCTTCCGATTTACTCCAGATTGGAAGGGCAAATTGTATCGCAGCATGTCTGCGTACCGCTGTCCCTCACTGAAGAGCTGCCGCCGACGCTCCTCGAGCACGAGGTCCGTGAATGCCTGCCCGGTCGGCGCCGGGCCGGCGAGCGTCGGGACGCTGTTCGCCGTCCGCACACGGTTGATGGCATCGAAACCCTGCTGGCCACCGACTGCCTCAGCGTAGATCAGCTGCGCTTCGTTCCACGACGCGAGCGGGATCGGCGTTGCGCCTGTCTGGGCGATGAACTTCTGCTGCTGCCACATCCGTGTGATACCATCGTTGCCGTTCCGGCCCGCGTCTTTCACCTTCACGCGCGGGTCTGGAACAGACCCGGGTACGCCGTTCACCGTCAGGTTCTGGTAGGCCGGTGGCACCGATTCGTAATCGTTGCGGATCGTCATGTTGTAGATCCGGTTCTCTCGGCGGGCGTCTCCACCATCCGTGAACTCGATGTTGAACACGAAGTTTGCCGGCACCGCGTTGGCGTCGGCGGCCGCCTCGGGAAGCTTCTTGAGGTCGAGGCGCGTTCGCGCCCGGCCGACCCTTGCCATATTCAGCAAACTAGAATTGTTGATTGCTGTCGCGCGGGCGATCGCGTCGGTGAAGCGATCGTCGGCGATGGCGAGCACCTGCTCCTTGGTCATCTTCGGACCGCGGTCGATCGTCATGTCGCACATCCCTTCGGCGAGCAGGAGTAGCACGTACCCGGTGTAGGCGCGCATCTGCGTCATGAGGAGCGCGCGGTTCGGGATGTCGGCGTCCTCGAACTTATCCAGGCGCGCGAACGCGTCCTCGAGCTGAAAGCGCGCCTGCTGGAGCGGCGTATAAAAGCCCATCGCCGACGTGGTACGCGAGAAGGTACAGCTGCCAGGCGCGTTCTTGATATCGCCCACGCTGCGCCATTCCCAGGTGTGATTGTCGACGAGTCCAGCCGCCGACCAGTATTCGCCGGACAGCACTCCGCCAGTAATAGCGAAGCTTTCCGCCCCACATTGGGCCGTTTGGATCGCCGCCGCGGCGAGCGCGGGGACCAAGGTTGGATCGCCGAGCGATTGTTCGGTGACGCTCGCTGGGTTGTCGACGCCCAGCAGCTGGTCGCACGCGGCCAGTGTGGCGAGGGAAAGCGCGACCAGCGCAGCCTTCACCGTCCTTAGGGTTCGCGCCGCCGTCCGATGTTGGTTGATTCGCAATGACATCTCTCGGTCTCCGTGCATCAGAAGGTGAGTCGCAGGCTGGCGATGAAGCTCTGGGTGGGCGGCAGGATCGTCTGGAAACCGCTGGACCGCGAGCCAACGGCGCGCGTCTCAGGATCCCACACATGCCCGTTGGCGATGTCGACGTAGACTTCGCCGTCGCGCGACGTGTTCCATCCGTGCTGCGCCGTCCAAAGCATCGACAGATTGCGTCCCGCCAGGCTGACCTGTCCGCTCGAGGCGCGGACTGCACGCAGCCACGACGGCTTCAGCGTGTAACTGGCGGAGAGCTCGCGGAGCTTTAGGAAGCCAGCCTTATAGGTACCCGGCCTGTCGGACTCTCCGATCTGGCGGTAGGTGTTGAGAATCGGATCATCGTTTGCCACGGTCGCATGCGACGAGCCCTGGTTGTGCAGCGCGCGAACCTCGGTGTCCGACTGATAGTGTCCACCGTTGCCGTCGGCGCGCGCGTACAGCCGCAGGTTGTCCCACAACGTGACCTGAGTGTTGAGGCCGGCCTGCCAGGTCGGCTGCGAGTGGCCCAAGAACACGCGCGGTGCCCCAGTGCCGGTAAAGGTGCCGATCGGACACGGCGTATCCGGTCCGCCGGCATCGAGTCCGGACGCACCGGTTCCACCGTCGCAGATGGCGGAGGTGACCACTCCCTTCGAATCCATCTTGGCCGAGCGGACACTGTACATGAAGTAGTCGGCGATCCCGTAACCCACACGATTTTGCGCCACGCCGCCACCACCCGTGGTGAGCGACTGCTGTCCGCCCATGTCGATGATTCGGTTGCCGTTGCTGGCGAGCTGGGTACCGAGCTCCCACGCAACGCGACGCCCCTGAAGTACGCGGAAGTTGGCGCCGAGCTCATGCCCCCACGCCTTCACACGTCCGATGTTCACGACCTGGCTGCCCGGGAATCCGACCGACGGCGGGAGCGGTACGTTCACGATCGCATCGGTCACGTTGCGGCCGAAGTGCGTGTACTCGATGTCCATGCGTCCGCGAAGGAGCGTGGTCTCGAACCCCAGCTCGAGCTCGTTGCTCCGCTCCGGTTTGAGCTGCGGATTGCCGAACGACGACGGCACGAGGCCGGCGGCGTTCTGATATCCAGGGTATGACACGTAGAGACGCGAGGCGTCGAAAGTCCCGGGCTGGGTGCCCGCTGCGCCGAGTGCACCGCGTAGCCGCAGGTCTCCAATGGCGCGGGAGATAACGCCAAGCCGATCTCTCCAGAACGGCTCTTCGCTCACCACCCAGGAGCCGCTGACCTTGGGGTAGTACGCCGCCGAGTAATCCTTACCGAACGCGCTGTTGTCGTCGCCACGCAACGCCGCGGTGAGGAACAGACGATTCTTCCATGCCACCTGCTGCTGTCCGTACATGCCGACCGTAGCGTTCGCGGCGTAGTTCTCAGTCGCGTTTCGGGTCGTCGTGCCCGACACGACGGTGATCGGCGAGGCCGGGAACGTCGTTCCGCTCGCCGTAATGCCGCTGACCTCGGAGCGGTACGATTGGAAGCCGAACGACGTCGTGAAGTCGAAGTCTGCTCTCCACGAGTACTTGAGATTCCCCGTGTAATCGAGCGTCAGGAAGTTGCGGGTCGTGCGATCGACACTTTTGCTGCCAAGTCCGCTGGCCCCATAGTAGGTGGCGTTCTCCGCCGTCTCTCGCGGGTAGAGCGTCCAGTTGTTTTCGGAGTTCACGTCGCGGCCTACGGCGAGTCGATGCGTGAACCAGCTGTACGGCTGGAAGTTCGCCGTGATGCTGATCGTCGATCGGTCGTTGTCGGCGTGGTTCTCGACATCGTCCCAGATGGCGCGCGGCGCGAAGCCAAACCCGCCGGTGGTCGGAATAAGGCCGAAACGACCCCATACGAGATTACTAAAGGGGTCGGGGTTGATCTCGCCCGGCTGCGCGAGGCGAATGCGGTCGCGAACGTACCCCAGGCTTCCCTGAAGCCGCAGCGTGCGCGTCGGCTCGACGTCGATGTTGGCGCGCGTCCCAACCTTGTTCTCCCAGTTCCATGGCACGACGCCGATGTCGTGGTCGAGCGTCGACGAGAGGTAATAGCGGGTTGCATCGGTGCCGCCGGTCAACCCCGCCGAGTAGCCCTGATTCCGACCGTCCGTGAAGATAGGTCCGTGCCCCTGGTCCAGCTCTCGCTGATAGAGGTTGAAGCTCTTCACAGCACCCGTCGAATCCTTGTACCACAGTTCACCAGCACGGCCTACCGGGTTCGCGAGCCAGTTCGTGCCTTGCCGCGTGCTGAAGTCCCATTTGGCCGCGCCGCTCTTGCCACGCTTGGTGATGATCTGCACGACGCCGTTCGATGCCTCGGTTCCGTAAAGCGTCGCCGCGGCCGGTCCCTTGATGATCTCGATCGACTCGATGTCTTCAGGGTTGATGTCATTCAGACGGCTCGCCCCCGCGCCCCCGCGCTGCGCCGGCCCCTGCGACGCATCGGCATCCATGCGTACACCGTCGACGTAGACAATCGGGTCCGTGCTGAGGGAGAGGCTGCCGACCGCGCGGATACGGATCTGCGCTCCCGTGCCGACCTGGCCCGTCGACGGAAGTATGAGGACACCGGGAGTGCGCGCACCGATCAACTGTTCGACGCTGCGGGGCGCTGCCACCTGCATGACCGATTGGGCGTCGATGGTCTCGATGACGTTACCGACCGACCGCCGTTCGACGGCACCGCCCGTACCCGTGACGACGACCTGATCGAGCGTAACGGACCGCATCACCAGCGGGAAGTTGGCCGTCACGGTTTGGCCGGCCTGCACCGTCACGACGACCTCCTTCGGTGCAAAGCCGACGATGCGTGCACGAAGCCGAACCTGGCCGCCGACGTTGACGATCGTGTACCGTCCGTCCTGATCGGTTCGCGCGCCGGTCTTGACGCGCCCGCCCTCTTGGACCTCGAAGACTTCGACCCCCGCGAGCGGGCGCGCGCTCGCGGAGTCAGTGACTTGTCCGGTAACTCTTCCGGTCTGGGCGTGCGCTGCGCCGCCGACGATCAGCAAGGCGAACAGCGGTGTCCAGCGAGGAGCCATGCGAGTCCACATTCGGTGTTTCCTCCAGAATTGAATCGGGCATTGCGTGACGGAGCGCTGGGTGGCGCACGGCACGGAGGTGGCCCGAACATGCGGTGAGTGGCCGACGTCAGCAAGGCACGGCTCGCCGGAGGGCGCTGCCGTCAACAGATGCCAAGAGTAACTCACGACGGTTGGCGGTTGGTCACGCCCGGGCGCCAGCGGGTTACATCAGGCTTCGACGCGACCGCGGAACGGGCTCACCCGGCGCGGTGGCTCGTTCGCAAGATGTAAAGCAAGAAAACTCTTCCCAGGCGCGTCATCCGCCCCGCAGCACGTCCATCGGTTCGGCCTTCGACGCACGGCGTGCCGGTAGATAGCTCGCCACCACGGCGACGAGAGCCAACGTCAACACCATTCCGGCGAACGTGACCGGGTCGGTCGGTTTGGTGCCGTACAGCAACCCGGTCAGCATGCGCGTGGCGAAGAGCGCGGCGATCCCACCCAAGATCACGCCGATGATCACCAGCTGAATGCCCTGACGCACCACCAGCCGCACGATATCCCCCGCCCGCGCGCCGAGCGCGACGCGAATGCTGATCTCCCTGCCGCGCTGCGCGACGAGATACGAGATGACGCTGTATACACCGAGCGACGCGAGCATCAGCGCGACCGCTCCGAACACGCCGACGACGAAAAGCATGAACCGCTGGCTCGCCACTGACCGGCCGACGATGTCCTCGATCGTCTGAAAGCGCATCGGGACGTCGCCGCGAACCTGGCGGAAGGTCTGCCGCGCGGTGGCGATCGTCGGCGCCTCGGCATTCGTCGACATCACGACGTACATGCCGTTGTCGTTCCCCGGCCGCTGCCGATACGACACGTAGATCGTTGCCGGCGGATCGGCGGCGAGCTCCTGTTCACGCGTGTCGCCGACGACCCCGACGACGGTCAGCGGCGTGAGATCCCCGTCGATGTTCCCGAACTCGATCGCTTTGCCGATCGGGTTCTCGTTCGGCCATTGCTTCTTGGCGAGTGCACTGTTGACGAGCGCCACTTCCGGCGCGCCATCTCGGTCGTTGTCATCGATGAGACGGCCCGAGAGCAGTGGAATTCCCATCGCCTTGAAGTAGTCGCCGCTCACCATCTGGTAGTTCGCGTAGCCGGCGTGCGCCTTGTCATTGATCAGTGGCGTGAGATCCTGCGGCGTCAGTTTCACGTTCACACCCGACAGCACGACGAACGTCCCGTTGCTGCTGCCCGCATTGAACGGCTCGGCGTTCGAGAACCCGACGTTCGTGACGCCCGGGATGCCCGCCGCGCGGCGCGCGATCTCGTCGAAGTATTGCGTCCGCTGCGTGATGCGTTCGTTTTGCGGCGACTCGAGGCCGAGCGCGGCGACGACCACGCCGTGCGTGCGGAAACCGGTGTCGAGCGTCATCAGTCGCGCGAAGCTTCGTCCAAGGAGCCCGGCGCCGATCAACAGCACGACCGTCATCGCGAGCTGCGCAACGACGAGTGAGCCGCGGATGCGATAGCTCGCGCCGCCGCCGCCCTGCGTCCGCTGCGACTGCGAGAGCGCCGCCCGGAGATCGCCCCGCCCCGCGCGCCAGGCCGCGAGCAGTCCCAGCCCGATCGCGGTGCCCGCGGCCAGCACCATCGCGAACGCGCCGACGCGCCAGTCGAGCCGCAGCTCATCGACCCGCGGAATCAGTGCCGGCCGCAAAAACAGCAGAACGCGCAAGCCGAGTGCAGCGAGCAACAACCCGACGATGCATCCGACCGCGGAGAGGAACGATGTTTCGATCAGCAGTTGCTGGGCGAGCCGCCCGCGTCCCGCGCCGATCGACAGCCGCACCGCGATCTCGTTTTCGCGAACGGCCATGCGCGCGATGAGCAGGTTCGCCACGTTGGTGCAGGCGATCAGCAGCAGCACGATCGACGCGGCGAGAATCCGCAGGAGGAGCGGCTTGATGTCGCCTACCATTCGGTCGCGGAGCGAAATGGCAAGCCCGTCGAACGTCCACGTCGCGTCGCCGACCTGGGCGTGGAGACGTCGCAGCAGCGTCGAGACGTCGTTGTTCGCCTGCGTCAGCGTCACGCCGTCTTTCACGCGGCCGATCACTTTCCAATTATGCGCTGTGTAGTTTGAGTTCCTTTCATAGACTTCGCGCGCGTACCAGATATCCGTGCCGGCGGGAAATTCCTGTCCTTGCGGCATCACGCCGACGATGGTCGCGATCGTGCGGCCGCTCATCAGCTTCGCGCCAATGGCGGTCGGTGATTTGCCGAACTGACGCGTCCACAATCCATGGCTGATGACCACCGACAGCGGCGCGCCGAGCTGCTGTTCTTCGGGCATGAAGAACCGTCCCGCGGCCGGGCGAACGCGGAGCACGTCGAAGAACTGCTTCGTCACGGCGGCGCCGTTGACACGCAGGGCGTCGTTGCCGGTCGAGACGGACATGCCGGAGAAGTTGTATTCCGCGAGCGCGCTGAAGCTGCGGTTCTGATCGGCGATGAAGTCGAACGTCCGGTCCGCGAAGTTCGTCATCCGATGCGCCTTCGAGTCGACGCCGAACAGCTGCACCATCTGCTCGGAGCGATCGAAGGGCAGCGGCCGCAGGATGACGCCGTTGACGACGCTGAAGATCGCCGTCGTTCCGCCGATCCCGAGGGCGAGTGTGAGCGCCGCGATGAAGGCAAAGCCCGGCGACTTGCGAAACTGGCGAAGGGCGAACCGGGAATCCTGAATCACGCTTCCCAGGCGCTCGCGGCTGCGGGCTCGCTGCATGTGGGCGTCCTCGATGGTTTGGCAGTAGTCACGCAGGTCGTCGACGTCGCCGAACCGGCGAAGGGCCTCGACCCGCGCGTCGTCATATGGAACGCCCTGCGCGATCAGGCGCGCGACGCGCATTTCGACGTGGAAACGCACTTCCTCGTCGAGCTCGCGCGTGAGCCGCTCCCGCGTATCCGGGAGGCGGAGGATCCGCCGGACGCCCGGGGGCATTCGCATCGTCATCGCGTCTCGAGAATCCGGCCGACGGCGTTCGCGTACCGTCGCCACGTCGCCGTCTCGGCGCGCAGCTGGGCGCGGCCGCGCGCGGTGAGCGAGTAGTACTTCGCCTTCCGGTTGTTCTCGGAGACGCCCCACTCCGATTCGATCGCGCCGGCGTCCTCGAGGCGGTGCAACGCCTTGTAGAGCGCGGCGTCGACGATCACCAGATCACCGCTCCCACGCTGCTCGATCCACTCGACGATCCCGTAGCCGTGCATCGGGCCCCACGACAGCGTCTTGAGCACGAGGACATCGAGGGTACCGTGCAGCAGATCGCTCGCTTCCCGCGGCATAGTCCGTCCACTAACCAGGTTAGTGTAACTACTATATCACGTGCCGATCGGTGTCAAATTCTCGGCGACTTCCTCGCGTAGACCTCGATCCACGGCGCGCGCTCTGGGGCACGCGAGACCAGAAGCCGCAGCGACGCCTTGGTCGCGCGCTCCTCGAAGCGGGCCCACGGCCGCGTCCACTCGTCCCCCGTCGGGACCAGCACGTCACCGTAGACGCGCTGCACCGCCAGACCCGTGTCGCGCAGGAATCGCACGATCGACTCGACGGTGAAGCCCCAACGGTACGGGAAGGTGAGCAGATTGTTCTGCGCGAGGATGGCGCGGGCGGCAGCGCGCGTCGCGCGATTCGCGGAGCGCAATCGTTCTCGCCACTCCGCGTAGCAAGCGCCGTTGGGCACACGAACCGCGAGCACCCCCCCAGCGGCGTTGAGCCGCTCTGTTGCCGCGCGCACCGTAGCGCGAGGGTCCGCGAGCTGATCGAAGGTGTTCCAGATGGCGACGGCGTCGAACGTCTGATCGCAGGGCATGTCACCGACCTCGCCGTCATGGACGGTGAACCCGAGTGAACGGGTAAACGCATTCGTCGCGCTGTTGATGTCGACACCTTCCGCCGCGAGGCCCTCGCCGCGCGCGGCGTCGAGAAATGCGCCGACATAGCTGCCCACCTCGAGCACTCTTGCACCGCGCTTCCCTCGTAGCGCTGCGCGCAACCGACGCGCCTGCCCGCGATACGCGCCGCGCTGCGCCGCGTGCAGGCCGAGCAGGGTATCACGCGACGGCCCTTTATCACCGTAGATCGACTCCAGCTCCCGGACCCGCTCGACCGGGTTCCGATAGACGAGCCCGCAGTCGCGGCATTTCACGAGCCGAAGCGGCGGGTCCTGGGAAAACGCCACCCGATCCATCAATCGCCGGGTCGGCGTGTCGGGTTTCAGGCGGCGGGACTGATACTCCCACAGCAATTCCACCTCGCGCCGAAGGTCCTCCTCCTCCGCCAGGACGTCGGCGTCGGTATGGCCGCACACGATGCAGTGCGCGAATTCATATGCGGGGCGAGCGGAAGACATCGACGACAAGAATGGGAAAGGCGGACCTACAGTCACTTAGACGAGATCAGAGCTGCCAATGGTTCGGTTGGCTCCTTCATCCCGTGGAACGCCGTCTCCGCGCCATTCCGCGAGCATCCGTGCTGTCGTCCGCGTCAAACTGCTGTTAAGCCGCCTGGTTCTCGGCGCCAAATGGCCACTACAATCCTTAGGCCGAAGGTTTTGACGCGGAAAAACGGCACGGACTAGCGCGGAAAGGCGCGGAGACGGCGTGACCAGTTGAAGGCAGGGGGGCCGTTGCTTTCCTTTCATTTGGCACCACTTCGTCCCCACCTGGAGGTTTCAGTGCTCGTTTCGGTCCGATCGACCACCCTGTCGGCCGCTCTACTGCTCGCGTTCTCATCCGGCGCCGCGTTGGCCCAGCGCGACTCGCTCACGTTTACCGGGCTCCGCTGGCGCGAGGTCGGGCCGTTCCGTGGCGGACGGTCCGTCGCCGTTACGGGGAACCCGTCGCGCGAAAACGAATTCTGGATGGGCACCACCGGCGGAGGCGTCTTCAAGTCGATCAACGCCGGCCAGTCGTGGGCGCCGATGACCGACAAATATTTCGGCGGGACGATCGGGGCGATTGAAGTCGCGCCGTCGGCGCCTGACGTCGTGTACGTCGGCGGCGGCGAATACCCGATCCGCGGCAATGTCTCGCACGGCGATGGTCTCTGGAAAACCACCGACGGCGGGAAAACGTGGACCTTCATGGGTCTCGGTGAAACTCGCCAGATCTCGGACATCGTTGTCCACCCGTCGAATCCCGACCTCGTCTACGTCGCGTCGCTCGGTCACGTCTGGGCGCCGAATCCGGAACGCGGCGTCTTCCGCTCGAAGGACGGCGGCAAGACGTGGGAGAAGATTCTCTTCCGTAACGACTCGACCGGTGTCGTCGACCTCGTGATGGACCCGACGAACCCGAGCGTGCTCTACGCGGGTCTGTGGCAGGCCGGTCGCACGCCGTGGTTGTTGTCCTCGGGCGGCGGTGGCAGCGGAATGTTCAAGACGATCGACGGCGGCGACCACTGGACCGAGATCACGCGCAACCCCGGGCTGCCCACCGGCATCTGGGGGAACATCGGCATCACCGTATCGGGCGCGAATTCCAACCGGTTGTGGGCGAACATCGAAGCCGACTCGGGCGGCGTGTTCCGTTCCGACGACGGCGGTACGACCTGGTCGCGTATCAACAACGATCGCAACCTCCGCCAGCGCGCCTGGTACTACACGAAAATCCACGCCGACCCCAAGGACACGAACGTCGTCTACGTGAACAACGTCTCGTTCATGAAGTCGGCCGACGGCGGCAAGACCTTCCGTCCCGTGCGCGGGATGCAGCACGGCGACTCGCACGACCTGTGGATCGACCCCAAGAGCTCGAACCGCATGATCGAAGGAGACGACGGCGGCGGCGAGGTGAGCGTCGACGGCGGCCGCACCTGGTCCGACGAAGACTTCGCGACGGCGCAGTTCTATCACGTGATCGCCACGACGCACTTCCCGTATCACATCTGCGGCGCGCAGCAGGACAACTCGACGCTGTGCGGACCGAGCCGAGGATCTTTAGATATCTCTGATTGGGTCGAGGCGGGCGGTGGAGAATCGGGCTGGATCGCGTCCCGCCAGGACGATCCGGACGTCGTCTACGCCGGCAGCTACGGCAACCTGCTCACGCGCAAAGATCTTCGCACCGGCATCGCCGTGAACGTGAATCCGTGGCCCGACAATCCGATGGGCCACCCGGCGGCGGACCCGAAGTTCCGCTTCCAGTGGACCTTCCCGATCATCGTCTCCAAGCACAATCCGAATGTCGTCTACGCCGGCTCGAACGTCGTGCACAAGACGACGAACGGCGGCAAGAGCTGGACGGTGATCTCGCCCGATCTCACCTACCACGACCCGAAGACGCTCGGCAACTCGGGCGGTCCGATCACGCGCGACCAGACGTCGGTCGAGTACTACGCGACGGTGTTCGTGATCGAGGAGTCGCCGGTGACGGCGAAGACCATATGGACAGGCTCCGATGACGGGAAAGTGTACCTCACGCGCGACGGTGGTCTCAAGTGGACCGACGTCACGCCGAAAGACATGGAGAAGTACACTCGTCTCTCCAGCATCGACGCGTCGAAGTTCGGGGAGTGCATTGCCTACCTGGCGGCGAATCGCTTCCAGCTCGACGACAACAAGCCGTACCTGTGGAAGACGACAGACTGCGGCGCCCACTGGGCGCGCATCGACAACGGTATCGCGTCGACCGAGTTCACCCGCGTCCTGCGCGAGGATCCGAACAAGCGCGGCCTGCTCGTCGCCGGTACGGAGCGCGGCGTCTGGTTCTCACCGGACGATGGCGCGCACTGGCAGAGCCTCCGCCTCGGTCTGCCCATGGTCCCCGTGCACGATCTCGTGTTTAAGGAAGGCGACATCGTCATCGCGACGCACGGCCGCAGCTTTTACATCATGGACGACATCTCGACGCTCGAGCAGATGACCGACGCGGTCGTCGCGAGCTCGTCTCACCTGTTCAAACCGCGCGATCAATATCGTCTGGCGAGCGGTGGTGGCTTCGGCGGCGGCCGCGGTGGGTTCGGCGGCGGCAATCAGCCGATGACGCCGGAGAACGCGCCGATCCGCCCTTCGGGCCAGAATCCGCCGACCGGCGTCATCGTGCAGTACTGGCTCAAGTCCGGGAGCGAGGATGTTGGACTCGACTTCCTCGACGCGGCCGGCAAGGTCATTCGCAGCTACAGCAGCAAACAGGACACGACCGCCGCGACGGCCGCCGCGGCGAATCCGGAAGACGGGGGCTTCGGTCCGCCGCCGCCGCCGCGCGTCGCCAATCGTCGCGGCGTGAACACGTTCCTCTGGAACATGCGCTATCCCGATGCCACGAACTTCCCGGGCATGATCCTTTGGGCCGCGAACGTGACCGGGCCGCTCGTACCGCCGGGCACGTACAAGGTCCGTCTCAACGTCGCCGGGAAACCGGTCGGCACCGAGACATTCAAGGTTCTTCCCGATCCGCGCATCAAGGCGACGCTCGCCGACTGGCAGGCCCAATCCACGCTCGCGCTGCAGATTCGCGATCGCTTCTCCGAGGCGAACGAGGCGATCAAGGACATTCGTCGCGTGAAGGGCGAAGTCGCCGATCGTGAGGGCAAACTGACCGGGGCGCAGCAGACCCAGTTCAAGGCCATTGCCACGTCGTTCGTGGGCGGCATCGGCGAGGTCGAGGACTCCGTCTACCAGACGAAGAATCGCAGCGGTCAGGATCCGCTCAACTATCCTATCCGTCTCAACAACCGCATCGGCGCGCTGCTCGGCGTCGTGCAGTCGAGCGACGGACGGCCGACGCAACAGTCGTACGACGTGTACAAGGTGCTCTCGAGCGAGCTGACGAGAGACATGACCAAGCTCCAAAAGCTCATGAACACCGAGCTCCCGAAGCTGAACGCCATCCTCAAGGCCGCGGGCCTCAAGGAGATCGAACCGGCGAAGGGTCCGGTGATGTGAGCCTTGACGTGCAGGGGCACGGGCCATAGTACTACGTCTCACGTAGTATTACGTGGGACTGAATAGCAACGAGGCCTCTGCCCGTGTCACTGCCCAGCCTTTCGCCGCCGCTTCTCGTGTTGGCCAGTCTCGCCGACGGCCCGAAGCACGGCTACGCGATGATCCAGGACATCGAGCGCATGTCCGGCGCCGAGCTCGGGCCCGGAACACTGTACGGCGCGATCAGCCGGCTCGAAGAGGCGGGTCTCATCCAGCCGCTGCAGCAGAAGGAGCGGCGACAACCCTACCGTATCACGGCGCTCGGGATCCGGGAGCTGCAAGCGCGCCTCGAGTCGATGCAGCGCTTCGCGCAGGCGGGATTGAAGAAGTTGGAGGCGCGATGACCCCGAGAGCGGTTCGTCGCCTCCTCGCGCTCTATCCTCGCGCCTGGCGCGAGCGATACGGCGAAGAATTCGCGGCTTTGCTCGAGGCGCACCCCGCATCGGCGCGAATTGTCGTCGACGTGATCGGCGGAGCCGTCGGTGCTCACGTGCGCGCAATGGCGGGGGCCTCCGACGTCGGCCGCGCACCGGGCGGAGAATGGTGGATCGGCGCCGCACAAGACTTCCGCTACGCGGTTCGTGGAATCCGGTTGAGGCCGGGGTTCGCCGCGTCCGTCGTGTTGACACTGGCACTGGGCATCGGCGCCAACGCGGCGATGTTCGGGATCATCGATCGGCTCATGTTTCGGCCGCCGGCGTACCTCATCGCGCCCGATCGAGCGACGCGCATCTACAGCGCGCAGACATACCGCGGCAAAGAAGATTGGGACGGGTGGTTCGGCTATCGCCGGTATCTCGATTTTCGCGAGCAGACTCGATCGTTCGACGCGATGACGCCGTTCGAATGGGGCTCGCGCGCCGTCGGCGACGGCGACGCCACGCACATGGTCGAGGTGGCGTCGAGCGGTGAGGATCTTTGGCGGATGTTCGACGTTCATCCCGTTGTCGGCCGCTTCTTTACCGCGGCCGAGAACAACCCGGTGAGCCCGACGCGCGTGGCTGTGTTGTCGTACGGCTGCTGGCAGGCGGAATACGGTGGACGCTCCGAGATCCTCGGTGAGAGTATGCACATCGGGTCGGCGCAATACACGATCGTCGGCGTCGCTCCGGCCGGCTTCGCCGGGTTCGCCAACGAACCGGTCTGCGCGTTCGTTCCGATGAGCGCACTTCAGGCCGTGAACAGTTCGCCCAATGCAAAGGAACCGTGGTACAAGACGTACAACTCGAGCTGGTTCAAGCTGTACGCACGGCGCAAGCCCGGGGTCGGCGCCGACGTGGCGACCGCCGACCTCACCGACGTGTTTCGCAAGAGCTATCTCGCCGAAGTCGCCGCGACGTCGGGCCGAACGCCGATCGAGCTGGTGCGGCCGCGCGCTCTCTCCGCTCCCGTGCTCGACGAGCGTGGGCCGCAGCGATCGAGCGAGTCCAAGGTCGCGGCGTGGCTGGCCGGTGTGGCACTCATCGTTCTCCTCATCGCCTGTGTGAACGTCACCAACTTGCTGGTCGGTCGAGCGCTGCGTCGACGGCGAGAGATTGCCGTTCGCCTCGCGATTGGCGTGTCGCGCGCGCGGCTCGTGCGGCAGCTGCTGACCGAAACGTTGTTGTTCGCGTTGCTCGGCGGCATCCTCGGTCTGGCGATCGCGCAATTCGGCGGCGCGGGAATGCGTACCCTTCTCGTGAGCAGCGCCGACACCTCACCGGCCTGGACCGACGGTCGCGTGATCGCCTACGCCGGTGTGTTGGTGCTGATCGCGGGCCTTCTTACCGGGATCGCGCCCGTGCTTCAAACACGGCGGACCGACGTTGCGACCGCGCTCAAGGCCGGCGCGCGCGAGGGGACGACGCGACGCTCACGGTTGCGCGCCGCGCTACTCGTGTTGCAGGCGTCGTTGAGCGTCGTGCTGCTCGTCGGCGCCGGGCTGTTCGTCCGCAGTCTTTCAAACGTTGAGCACATTCGCCTTGGATACGACGCCGACCGGTTGTTGTGGGTGGGCATCTATTCGCGCGGCGTATCGATGGACTCAGCGCATCAGGTGGCGCTCCGCCGCGAGCTGCTTGCCGCGGCTCAGCGAATCCCCGAGGTCGAGAATGCGTCGCGGGCCCTCACGGTTCCATTCGCGAGTACGTGGGGTCAGCGTCTGTTCGTGGCGGGGATCGACAGCGTGAGCAAGCTCGGTGAGTTCACGCTGCAAGCGTCGACGACGGAATTCTTTTCGACGGTGGGCACGCGAATTCTGCGAGGTCGAGCGTTCACCGTCGACGGACCGGCGGCGCCGCAAGAGATGGTCGTAACCCAGTCTATGGCGAAGCGGCTGTGGCCAAATGAAGACCCGTTGGGCAAGTGCGTTCGCGTCAGCGCCGACACCGCGCCGTGCATGACCGTCGTTGGCGTGGCGGAGGATGTGCGCCGCCGAAGCTTCAACGAGCCGGAGCATCACTACTACATGCCGATCGATGTTTTCCGACCGACGGCCGGCGGTCTGTTCGTTCGGACACGCGGGCCCGCCCAAGACCACCAGACGGCGGTCCAACACGCACTCCAGCCGCTCATGCCCGGAGCGTCATACATCACGGTAACGCCGCTTTCGACGAACCTCGCGCCGCAGCTTCGCTCCTGGCGACTCGGCGCGATGATGTTCTCGGTGTTCGGCGGGCTCGCCATGCTGCTGGCCGCGATTGGTCTCTATAGCGTCATCGCGCAGGACGTGACCCAGCGCATGCACGAGATGGGCGTTCGTGCCGCGGTCGGAGCCCTGCCGCGAAACATCGTCGCGCTCGTGCTCCGCGACGCGCTCGCCATCGTGACGCCGGGATTGTTGGTCGGTGTGCTTGCCGCGCTCGCGGGCGGACGATGGATCGAACCGCTGCTGTTCGAACAGTCGCCGCGCGATCCGATCGTGTTGTGTGGCGTCGTCGCGGCGTTGATGGCCACCGCGTTCGCGTCGAGCCTGGTGCCGGCGCGCCGCGCCGCGCGCGTCGACCCGAGCGCCGCGTTGCGATCGGATTGACGCGCGACCGACCGGGAGGTCAGGTCGGCTGGCCCTCGGACGTCGCGGCAACCGCCATGCCCATCGCGTGGTAGCCTTTGTCGACGTAGACGGTGCTGCCGGTGATCGCGCTGGCGAGCGGCGATGAGAGAAATGCCGCCGCTCGACCGACTTCGTCCGCGGTCAGCTTTTCGGTCAACGGCGCGTTCACCGCGACGTACTCCACCATCTTCTCGATGATGCCGATCGCGCTCGCCGCGCGCGACGCAAGCGGTCCGGCGGAGATCGTGTTCACGCGGCACCCAAAGCGACGCCCGGCTTCGAAGGCGAGCGTGCGCGTGTCGCTCTCCAGCGCCGCCTTCGCCGACGACATCCCCCCGCCATAACCTGGAATCACCCGCTCGCTTGCCATGTACGTGAGCGACAGGAACGATCCGCCGGGCCGAAGCAGCGGCCCGAGCCGCTGTATCATCGACACCATCGAATAGGCGCTCGCGCTCACCGCCGCGAGATATCCCTGCCGGCTCACCTCGAGCAGCGGCTTCTTCACCTCTGGACCGTTGGCCAACGAGTGCACGACGACCTCGAGGGGCTGATCACCAAAGTCCGTCGCGATGCGCGCGGCCAAACCGGCAATCGAGCAATCGCCAACCTCCTTGTACCGCTTGTTCGACCGCACGTCCTCCGGCATCTCGTCGTAAGTGTCGTAGACGGCGTCGAGCGGATAGATCTTCTCGAACGTCAGCAGCTCACCCGTCGAGAGTCGCCGCGACTCGTCCATCTTCCCGCGCTCGATGAGGTTGAGGAAGATGTTGAGCGCCGGCGGCCACGTTGCGACGCTGACTTTGGCGCCGGCCTCGGCCAGTGCCTTGGCGATCGCGAAGCCGAAGCCGGCGTCGTCGGCCACCCCCGCGACGAGGGCGCGGCGCCCCGAGAGATCGATGGAGAGCATGCGGGCTAAGATAGCCGGGGCGGTTGCGGCCGGCATCGTTGGCCCGGCTAGTCACTCTATCGGGACGCCTGGTGAACTACTTACCGCAGAGGCGCAGAGGCGCGGAGAAACGCAGAGGAGCGACGAAGGCGCTCATGTTTCCTCGCTCAACGAGCCCGGACGAACTTTTTTGGGAACTGCCGCTCGGGAACCGTTAGAAGCATCCTGAGCGGCCGTTCCCCAAAATCTCGGCTCGTTGCGCGAGGGCGGTGGCCGCCCCGCTGAGCCCTCTGCGTTCCTCTGCGCCTCCGCGTCTCTGCGGTAGGTAGTTCAGCAAGGCGTCCCGATAGAGTGGCCCGCTCGGTCCCAGAAACCTGTTCAGCTCGCCATCCAAAAATCCCTAGTATTCTCCGCGTGGCCACCGAACCCGACCCGGGCA
>Ga0207689_10000405_pt1 | contig 40481 bp, 29 predicted proteins | sample KBSMisM52_FD_184312 | JGI IMG/M metagenome (GOLD analysis project Ga0207689, IMG submission 184312) | Miscanthus rhizosphere microbial communities from Kellogg Biological Station, Michigan, USA - KBS Miscanthus M5-2 (SPAdes) (version 2) | ecosystem: Host-associated > Plants > Roots >...
TCACCATCGTCATCGCGGCATCGCTGTTCGTCTACATGACTATGCGCGACACCAGGACCCGATCCGCGATGGGTACTCACGACTAGGTCGTCGCGACGCGGGGGCTTCCACCTTCGCCGAGGGCTACGACAGACGAGAAAGCCCCCGCTCTACGCCGTACCAAGGCATCATCACGGCGACCGCAATCAGCCAGCACCCTGCATTGACTGCGCCCAGAGTGGTGAGCGCTGTGAGGAGCCCTGAGTGGAAGTGGAAGTGGACCAGGTTCTCGCCGGGTTCGATCCGGATGGCTTTGTATGCGCCGTTCGCGCGATAGACAGGTGCAGATGCTCCGTTGACCGTTGCGCGCCACCACGGATGCCAGACCTCGGAGTAGAACATCCATACTGGGGTCGACTCGCTGTTGGACACAACGACGACCAGGTTGTTGGCATCGAATCGCTCGACTCGATACTGAAGCTGCAGCGAGTCGTCTATGGACAGTGGCTGTTGGAAGCTCCATGCTGACACTGCCTGGTCGCCGGTTGCTGGTGGCGGTGTAACGAACAACAGATCGCCCTTGTAAGACGCATCGGTCAACACGGCCGCAAGCTCGGTCGGTGAAGTAATGCTATAGGCGTGCGCAAAGAACCGGATCTTGTCCGCGCGCAGTCCTGCCAGTTTTGCAGCCGTGTCACGCTCGACGGGAAAGTCCACGCCGATGCCAGCCCGAAACATCCGCGCAAACCGATCGAGTGGGGCCAGCCACGAATCCGCCTGGAACGTCGCGCTGACTTCATCGATGAACCAGAAGGCGTTGCTTGTCCAATATTGACTGCCGCTCTTTCCTCTGCCCTCGAACTGCAGCTGAAGAAGGTGATTGAACGCGGCCGTCGCCGCCAGGCGGGAATGCGCCTCGGCCATGCTCTCGGACAGATTCAACACTCGCCGGCGTGGATAGGGCATGGGCGACGATTCCACGACGAACTGCTGCTCAGCGCCAATGCCATCGCTACGATCGAGGAGATACCCGAACTTGAATTGATAAAGATCGATGACCACGAATGCAAGCACAGCGCAGAGCGCCGTGTTGCGCATACCGGCTGACGCGAAGCGTCGAGAGGTGAGCAACAACGGGGCGGCGGCGACGATCATCGCTCCCACAGAGGCCCACGCAGCGCCATGTCGCAGGCGCCGCGCGATCTCGATCGGGTCGAACGTGTAAAGGGCCCGGGCCGCCTGATCGACGTTTATTGCGGATACATATCGATCGATGGCCGCAGGTGACGAGGCGGTATGTATCGCATACCAGATACCGGCCGCGAGCCATGTCGCACCAAGGATCGCCACTGTTCGAACGGTCGCGAATTTCGTCGAGGACGCCGACCTGAACAGGTATTCGAACCCGATTCCTGCGACGAAACACAACAGCACTTTCACGAGTGAAGAAACGAGCCCGATGTGCCGGAAGTACCACATCCCGGGCCACGCATAGTAGACCAGCCGCGATACCGGGGTTGACAGTGTGAACAGGAGCACGACCGCGGCGGTCAGCACCAGATGAGCGCGGCGCCGATCGACCGCGATCAGTCCGGCGAACAGGAGCGGACCCAATAGCATTCCGGCGTAGAGCGTGTTGTCCATCGCCGGCGACATTCTGAGAACGACGTCGTTCCACTTGGTGAGATCGGTGAAGCGGCCGTACGAGAGGAAGTACGAAAGGCTGGTCGTTCCGCTGGGGCTGCGGCCGACGTTGTAATTGACCAGTTGATCGGTTCCAAGGGTGACGCACAGGTAGGCGGCGGCCAGGCTCAACGCGGCAAACGCGAGTGCGGCCACGGCGCCCCGGTCCCATATCAGCAACGCGAGTCGGTTCCACACCAGCGTGCGATTCATGGCGGTGTAGAGGGCGAAGTACACAAAGACGACGAATGAGGTCAGCGGAATGACATACGGCAGGTTACCGATTGTCTGTAGTGCCAGCAGGTTGCATGCGACGAACGCCCATCGCCATCGGCCAGTCTCCAGAAATCGGTGTCCGAGCTCCAGTACCAGCGGGACGGCATAGTAGAGACGGAAGTTGAAGTACGGCTGCTCGAGCCAGACAGCGGAGGCAACGACGGAGATCGACACGAAGAACGTCGTCGGCAGGTCGAAGAAGCGCCGCGCGACCAGCCACGTGCCGGTCAACAAGATCATCTCGTCGACGAACATCGCGACGTGGTAACTCGACAGCAGGTTGGCACCGCTCGCGAGCCAGGGCAACTGCAGCAGCACGGCCTGGAGAAAGCTGCCTTGAATCCCGTACCAAGGCGATCCGACGGTCCCCTGGGTCATGTACGGAATCCACTGCGCGACTTCATGTGCCTGGATCGCGTTGTTCAGGAAGAAGTACTGCAGCGTGAAGTATTGAAAGCCGTCATGCCCGCCAGGTACCCGATGCAACAGGATGGCAGTCGCCGTGTGCGCCGCGTCAAGGCCAACGATGCAGAGGAACAGTACGCGAGGTGTCACGACCAGTACGTGCTACTTTCCTTTTCTCTCTTCCTCTTCGGCATATACCTTCCGCAGCCCGTCCGGCATGTTGTTGGCAGCGCGGTACCAGTATTGGAATTCACCAAGATTGATGTTCCGGTATGCCGTCTGCAGCGGAACGCCTGCCGCATACAGGCGCCGGCCCTCTGCCACCAGGTTCTCGAGCGCGCGACGAAAGCCGGCGAGCTCCTCTCTCAGGATTTCCGGACTGTCGACGAAGCCGTGATTCGGCACGTACATTCGGGCGTTCATCGCCTCGGCCTTCTTGACGACGTCGATCCATTCCGCAGGGTGGCCGCTGAAGTTGCCGCCCATCGACGGATAGATCCGATTGTGGAAGGTCTCACTCATCCACAAAATACCTTCGCGCGGCAGATAGACCTCGAGGTCACCGCCGGTGTGCGCCCGCCCGAGAAACAGGATGTGCAACTCGGTTCCGCCGACCAGCAGCACCCGTTTGTCGGCGACCGTTTCCTGTGGCACAGGGATCGGCGCTCTGGTGCTGCCGGTGCCTCTGTCTCGTGATGTCGCGGCCAATCGCTCGATCACGGCCTTCGAGGTCGGATGGGCAATGAAGCGGACAGTCGACGCGAACGCCCCGTTGCCCGCAATGTGATCGGCATGATCGGCGCCGACGATCACGTATCTGATTGGCAGCGGCGTAATCTTCCCGATTTCCTCGATGAGACGCTTCGTCGCCGCCTCACTGCCCTGGGCGTCGGCGACGACAACGCCGTCGGGTGTGATGACGATGAGGCTGTTGGTGGTGAAGGAGGCATTGGAACCGATCGGGTTCGCGAGCTCTTCGTAGGCGTAGACGTTGTCGCCCAGTTTCAAGACTCGTGGGAAGTCGCTCTCTCGAAGGCCTCGTACCGTCACATCCCCGGTCCTGACAACCTGCGCGAGTACAGGTGTGAGGGTTGTCACAACCAGGGCGAGGAGAACTCCGTTGATGCGCCCACGAATGCTCATGTGAGCCTCCGCAAAGAGTCGGTGTCAAGCCGCATAGGACGCCGCGTCTCGAAACGTCAGCGTCACACGCAGACCCGGATGGGCATTCTCTGCCACCAGCGTTCCATGGTGTAACTGCACGGCACGGTGCGCGATCGACAGTCCGAGTCCGACGCCGCCGCTCGATGAGTAGTCGCGGGCATCTTCGACGCGGAAGAACGGCTGCGTCAACCGCGGCAGCATGTCGTCAGGCACGCCACGCCCCGTGTCTCGAACACTCACGGCGACGCCCAATGGGCCATCCGCGGTACGCAGCTCCACGTCAGTATCCTCTGGCGCATATCGAATGGCGTTGCGGACGACGTTCTCGAGAGCGCGCCGCAGCAACTCGGGATCGCCATGTAAGGTGCGATCCGACTGGTCGCTGACCACGAGCCGGCATCGGCGTGCCTCGGCCTCGAGGGAGCAACTCTGGACGACGTCGCGCAGGATGTGGCCGATGCGCAGCTCCTCGGATCGGCGGGCCGAGGGATCGCCTTCGGCGCGAGTCACCTCGAGGAGCGCCCCGACAAGACTGGCCAGCCGATTGACTTCCTTCTGCAGCCGTGCGGCCGCCGCATCTCGATCGTCTGCCGTGCGCGCGAGCTCGATCGCGATGTTGAGCCGGGCGAGCGGCGATCGCAGTTCATGCGAGATGTCCTGCAGCAGCCGGCGCTCGGCGGTCAACAGTGTCTGAATGCGCACCGCCATGTCGTTGAACGCGCGCGCGAGATTTCCGATCTCGTCCGGGCGTGTGGTTGGAATACGGACAGTCAGGTCGCCCTGGCCGAACTTGTCGACGGCAGCCGCAGTTTCTCGCAGGGGGGTGACAATGCCAATGGCGAGCACCCAGCAGAGAAGCGCGATCGCGGCGATGATGAGCGCGAAGTATGGAGCAAAGGCCCACACGTTGAACGGGGGCGGCGCCAGAATAATCAGACGATGTCTCCCGTCGGGAGACGGTTCGACGACAACGATGCGGTCCCCGATCGTGGGCGGCCCGAACCATGGGCGCGGGGTATTGACGAGAGCAGACCGATCCTCACCAGTCACGACGTCCTTGCCGTCGGCGTCCGTCAGGTAGTGCGTGGCGCCAAGTGACTGATTCATCCGTTCGAGGTACGCCGCAGCCGCGGCCGGCCCGCCTCGCCCCAGCGCATCGAGCGCATCCTCGATCTGACGTGCCTGGAAGTGGTGAATCAGCCGCTCGGTGGCCGGACCCGCCATGGCTCGGAACGTGATGAGAAACGCAGCGAGCGAGGCCAGGACGGTGAAGAGCGACGCGAGCAGGATGCGGACGGAAAGAGAGCGCATCACGTCACCTCAGGTGTTGGCCGTACACAAATAACCGACGCCGCGTACCGTCCGGATGATCGAGTGTCCGGCGGCTTCCAGCTTTTTCCGGAGATGACTGACGTGTACATCGATCGATCGTTCGTACGGTGTGGTTTCCCGCTGATGCATCACGGCCGACAGTTCGTCTCGCGAGACCACGCGCCCGGCCGCCCGCGTCAGCACTTCGAGGATGGCGAACTCACTGGGGGTCAGGCCGAGCGCGTCCTGACCGTCGTAGGCTTCCAGTGCTTGGGCATCCAGCCTCAGTGATCCGAGCTGCACGACGCGCGGTGCGGCAAGGGGCACGCCGGAGGCGCGCCGCAGCACCGCCCGGACGCGCCCGAGTAGTTCGGCAGCGGCAAACGGTTTCACGAGGTAGTCGTCGGCACCCTGCCTGAATCCTTCGACGCGATCATGTTCCTGCGCCCGCGCCGTCAACATGATTACCGGCACATTGGATCGCTTGCGCAACTGGCGAAGCACTTCGAATCCGTCCAGGACGGGCAGCATCACGTCGAGGATGACGAGCTGATGGTGCTCTTCGAGCGCGCTCCGCAGTCCTGATGATCCATCGTGCACGGCGGTGACCTGATATCCCTGTGCCTCCAGGTATTCGGCCAGCAGCGTACACAACTCCACGTCATCGTCGATCAGGAGAATCGCGTCGCCGCCTGCTTTCATCGTGTCTCCAACTTATCGCAGTGATGCCGCATATGGCGCGAACGCATGGGGACATTTACAAACCTTAACGGAACGCGCAGCCGAATCCGTTCCTAATATCCACTGAGAGATTCATGGCGGAAGACACAAACAAAGAGGTAGAGCATCGGCTCGGCCTGGCGGGCAGCGGGCGTCGGCGGCGAGTGGGACGCTGGCTTCTGGCCGCGCTCCTGGTGGCGATCGCACTCGGCGGTGTCAGCCGCCTTGGGAGGATGCGCGCCCAGCCAGCTGGCCACTACCAGACGGAGACGGTCGAAAAGGGCACGCTCAACGTGACCGTCACGGCCACGGGTGAGCTGAAGTCGCTCACGCAGGTGAACATCGGCACCGAAATCTCCGGCATCGTCGAATCTGTCGCCGTGGATTTCAACAGCCCTGTTCGCGTCGGCGAGGTGCTGGCGCGCGTCAATACGGAGAAGCTCGAGGCCCAGGCCGCGCAGGCGCGTGCCGGACTGCAGTCGGCGGAGGCCAGACGCCTGCAGTCGCAGGCCACTGTCGCCGAGTCGGAGGCGCAACTGGCGAAATTGAAGCGTGTTCATGATTTGAGCGGAGGACGCGTGCCGTCCCAGCTCGAATTGGACGCGCAGGAAGCCACGGTGAAGCGCGCTCATGCCGATGAGGCGAGCGCGGCCGCACAAGTGGTTCAGTCGAAGGCCAGCCTGGCGGCGATCGAAACCGACATTCGCAAGGCAGTCATTCGATCTCCGATCAACGGCATCGTGCTCGATCGCCAGATCGATCCAGGCCAGACGGTGGCCGCCTCCTTCCAGACACCCACGCTCTTCACGTTGGCCGAAGACCTCACGAAAATGAGGCTCATCATCGACGTCGACGAGGCCGACATCGGCCAGGTTCGCGTTGGCCAGAAGGCGCACTTCCGGGTCGATGCCTATCCCGATCGGGCATTCGAGTCCACCGTGAAGGAGGTGCGCAGCACCCCGAAGACATCGAACGGGGTCGTCACCTACCAGACGGTGCTGACGGTTGACAACTCCGAGCGGCTGCTGCAGCCAGGTATGACGGCGACCGCGGAGATCACCGTGACACAAGTGCCGGATGCGGTCCTCGTGCCGAACGCAGCTCTTCGCTTCACGCCACCTGCGGCCCGACTACCGGCCACGGGCCGCGGCGGCTTCAGTCTGCTGCCGCCGCCTCCTGGCTCGCAGCGGCGCGACCGCTCGGGCGAGAACGCGCCGTCGCGGGTATGGACCGTCGAGGACGAGACGCTCAAGTCAATCGAGCTCGAGCTTGGACCCACTGACGGCAAGGTGACTGTGCTGCAACGTGGCGACCTCACGCCGGGAACACCGGTCATCGTCGACATTGCAACGAACAATTGAGCGAACGTGAATTACCAGATTCGCGAGAGAACGTGGCCGGCCCAATCATCGAATTCGATCACGTGTTGAGGACCTATGGCAAGGGTCACGCCGAAGTCCAGGCGCTGGCGGGTGTCGACCTGCAGGTGGATGAGGGCGAGTTCGTTGCGGTCATGGGTCCGAGCGGTTCGGGGAAGTCGACGGCCATGAACATTCTCGGCTGTCTCGACGTGCCAACGCGCGGCGTGTACCGCTTCCGCGGTGTCGATGTCGGGGCGCTCACGCGTCAGCAGCGCGCCCTGCTTCGCCGCTACTACCTTGGGTTCGTTTTCCAGGGCTTCAATCTGCTCAATCGCACATCGGCCCTGGAGAACGTGGAGCTTCCGCTCGTCTATCGCGGCATGGCTGCCCGCGAGCGGCACCAGCGGGCACGCGAGGCGCTCGCGACAGTGGGTCTCACCGGTTGGGAGTCGCACACTCCCGCAGAGTTGTCGGGCGGCCAGATGCAGCGCGTCGCCATCGCGCGTGCGATTGTCGCCGAGCCGTCAGTGCTGTTCGCTGACGAGCCAACGGGCAACCTCGATAGTGCGCGCAGCATCGAGATCATGGAATTGCTGGTGGGATTGAATCGGGAACGCGGCATCACCGTGCTCATGGTTACGCACGAGCCCGATATGGCTGCCTACGCCTCGCGCACGATCCGGTTTCGTGATGGCCACGTCGAGAGCGACGAACGAACTGGCGGAGTGAGCGCACAACGGTCCACGGAGTCCACTGATGCTGATTAACGCCATCATCCTTGCGCTGCGTGAAATCCGGAGAAACGTCCTGCGGTCGTCGTTGACGGCACTCGGGATCATCATCGGCGTGGCGTCGGTCATCATCATGGTCACGCTCGGCAATGGTGCAACGGCGCAGGTGACGGCCGACATCGCCACCATGGGCAGCAACATGCTCAATGTGATGCCCGGCCAGCGCCGCGGTCCGGGCGGCGCGTCAGGCAGCGCCAAACCGTTTCGACGGCAGGATGCAGACGCGCTCGGCCAGGACGTGCCTTCGATCACGTCAGTGGCCCCTGTGGCGAGTCTCAACGTCAGCGTGATCAGCGGGGCAAAGAACCGCTCGACCACGGTGACCGGCACCACGAACGCGTACTTCCAGTCTGGCAACTGGAAACTGGCCAGTGGCCGCTGGTTCTCGGACAGCGAGCTGCGCTCCGGCGCGGCGGTCTGCATCATCGGTGACACGACACGGCGGGAACTGCTCGGGCCGGCAGATCCCGTCGGTGCCCGTCTTCGTCTTCGGTCGGTCTCGTGCGAGGTGATCGGATTGCTCCAGTCAAAGGGCAAGAACAACTTCGGGATGGATCGCGACGATACGGTCGTCATGCCGCTCCGCACCATGCAACGTCGGCTGTCCGGCAACGATGACATCGAGCAGATCCAGTTGTCGGTGCGTGCCTCGACGTCGAGCGAGAAAGCGCAACAGGACATCTACCGTCTTATGCGCGAGCGCCGTCGTCTGTCGACTGAAGACGATGACGATTTCAACATCATGGATCAGCAGGAGCTGACCAGTACGCTGTCCGGTGCGACGCGAACGCTGACGGCGCTGCTCGCCGCGGTCGCGGCCATCAGCCTGCTGGTGGGCGGCATCGGCATCATGAACATCATGCTGGTGTCGGTGACCGAGCGCACGCGCGAGATCGGCATTCGCCTCGCGATTGGCGCGTTCGAGCGCGATGTGCTGACGCAGTTTCTCGTGGAGGCTGTCGTGTTGTCTGTGTTCGGTGGGTCCATAGGAGTCACGTTCGCGCTGATCGCGTCCGCATTGGCGGCCCGCGCACTGAGCCTGCCGTTCAGCATTGATCTCGGCATCGTGGCGCTCGCGTTTCTGTTCTCGGCCGGCGTCGGCGTCGTGTTCGGGTTCTTCCCGGCGCGTCGCGCCGCCAGCCTCAATCCGATCGATGCACTTCGCCATGAGTGAGCCAGCTCTCATCCGTACGCCGGGTCCTGCTCTTCCGCCTGCGCGTAGAGCTTCGGCGGAGCATCGTAGCCTTGGCGAAGATGGTTGGATCCGGCTCGCCGGGCTGGTGCTCATTCTCTTTCTTGCCGGGTGCGGCGTTCGACGGCCGTATCAGGCGCCGGTTCCTATGGCGCCGGAGGTCTGGAGCGAACAGGGGGCCGCCGTCGCCGCCGACGTCGAGGCACTGGCGCAGTGGTGGGAAACGTTCGGCGATCCCGTGCTCACGTCGCTCGTGCGTCGCGCGATCAAAGGAAATCTCGATGTGCGTACTTCGCTGTCGCGGTTGCGCGAAGCGCGTGCGAGCGTCTCCTCGGCGAGGGCGTCGTTGAATCCTGTGGTCGACGCGTCGGGAACGATGGTGGCCACAGGCCGGCGTGACGAGGTGCTGGGGTCGGTCACTACCCGGTCATACTCAGTCGGCTTCGATGCGAGCTGGGAGCTCGATGTGTTCGGCGGGATCCGCAGCACCATTGATGCCGCTGCGGCGACCGCCGAGGCGCGCGCGGCCGATCTGCAGGACGTCTTGATCAGCCTGACCGCTGAAGTGGCGATCGACTACGTCGATGTCCGAACCTTACAACGACGACTCGAGATCGCGCTCGCGAACGCAAACGTGCAGGAGCAGACGCTCGAGCTCGCACAATTTCGGGCCCAGGCGGGGCTTGCCACCGACCTCGATGTGCAGCAGGCGCTGTCAAACCTCGAATCGACACGGGCACAGATCTCATCGCTCGATGCGCAAACGGCGCAAGCCATTCATCGCGTGGCCGTGCTCATTGGCCAGGCGCCCGCTGCGCTCGATGCAGAGCTCTCGCTGCCGGGCACGATCCCAATGGCACCGTTGACCCTGGCTGTGGGCGTGCCTGCCGAGACGCTCAGGCGACGGCCCGATGTGCGCAGCGCCGAGCGGCAACTGGCGGCGCAATTTGCAAATGTCAATGCGGCCCGCGCCGATCTCTATCCGAGCTTTCGTCTGGCCGGGTCGATCGGTTTGGAGTCGCTGCCATTCGGCCGGTTGTTCACGCCCGATTCCGCCGTATGGCGAGCGAGTCCATCTGCGGCGTGGCGTCTGTTCGATCGCCGGCAGCTCCGACAGAACCTCGTGATTCAGAGCGAGCGCCAGCAACAGGCGGCCATCACGTACGAATCGCGCGTTCTGGGTGCGCTGCAGGAGGTGGAAGATTCACTCACTGCGCTGGCAGAGGAGCAGACGCGGCGCGAGCATCTCACGGCGGCCGCAAATGCTGCACAGCAGGCAGCAGATCTGTCGCTGCAGCTCTACACCGCCGGCTTGCGTGACTTTCGAGATGTGCTCGACTCGCAGCGCTCGCTCTTGGCGCTCCAGGACCAGTTGGCCTCGAGCGGAGCGACCCTGTCGACCAATCTCGTGCGGCTGTACAAGTCACTCGGAGGCGGTTGGTCTGCCGCATCGATGATGCCGGCGTCACCGACCGGAGGTGATTGACAAACGAGCGTGCTGAAATGTCAGAAATGCTTCAGAATACTGCCGCGCCGATTCTCCAGCAGCCCGATCCGCTGCGAACGATTCTATGAGGAGGGTTCCATGGTGACGAAGGTATCCACGGGTCTGGCTGCCGCTCTCATGTTGATGACGGCGCCCGTCTTTGCGCAAACAGCCGCGCCCACGCCTGGCTGCACCGCGACACCGGCACAACTCGAGGCGAACAAGAAAGTCGCGATGGAGTTCTTCCGTCCCGGTGTCGATCGCGTGGCGCTGGCGGATCCGACCTACAAGCAGCACAACCCCGCGTTCATCAAAGGCGGACGAGAGGCAAAGCTGAGCGACTACGAGTACTTCAAGTCTCGCTTCGGCGGTCCACGTGCCGGCGGCCCCGGAGGCGGTCCGGCTGGCGGCGGCGGTCGTGGCGCGGCCGAAGGTCCGCAGCCTCCTGCCGGCAACCCGCTCGAGATCGTGATGGCCGAATGCGATCTTGTGACAGTCATTCACAAGAACAACCGCCAGGATCCGACCGCCGCGCCAGGCACGTTCTACGAGGTGTTCACGTTCGACACCTTTCGCGTGCGCAACGGCAAGCTGGTCGAGCATTGGGACGGAGCGGTGATCAATCCGCCAGCAGCCGCTGCTGGTCGTGGGAATTAAGAGCCTCTCGTAGGGCGGGTCCTGTTCTAAGGACCCGTCCTCCGTGATCTTCGTGTCCTTCGTGGCCTCCGCGGTCTTCGTGTTGTCGTGGCCTTTAGTGATCAGCGACGACATCTCGATCCTTGTCGTAGAAAACCATTCGTGATCGAACTGATCGTCCAGCGTCATTCGATCAAACCTCAACCGTTTCAGACTTCACGCGTAGAAGTACGGATGCGAATCTCATCTGTTGCGATCGTTAGTGTGCATATGTGCGCGTCGCATCGTGTTGATGCGATCGTCACAGCGCGGATCTCTCTTGACACGAGCCTCGCGCGTGAAGATGCTGATGCGGTCTCCATCCCATTTCGATACGTTCACGGACGATGAACCCGCGGTCTCTATCACTGCGTTGCCATGCACGCAGATTGTTTTGTTCACCAACGGAGACTGCATCCACACCACAGACTTTGAAGCGACGGAGTGTTGAGTCACTCCCGCAGCGTGCTCATGCCAGCCATCACCGCGGAGGATCTCGATGGTGCAGGTCAGCTACCCTGGCGTCTACGTCCAGGAAAAGGCGAGCGGAGTCAAGACAATCACCGGCGTGGCGACATCGGTCGCCGCATTCTTCGGGAGAGCGACCAAGGGGTATTTGAATCGTCCTGTACGTTGCTTGTCGGTCAGCGACTTCGTACGCGCATTCGGTAGTCCACATCCACAAAGCGATCTCGCGGCCAGCGTCGCGCAGTTCTATGCCAACGGCGGCACGGACTGCTACGTCGTTCGGCTGGCCAGCTCTACAGCTCGGCGCGCGGAAGTCACTCTCCGTAACTGGGGAGGAACAGCGGTGCTGCGCGCGAGAGCCAAGGTCGAGGGCCTGTGGGGCAACGGCGTCCGGCTGCTGGTCGACTACAACACGCCGAATCCGGGGGAGACGCTCAACCTGCGGGTGATCCAGGAAGAGGGCGGCCGCGAAGTCGCATCCGAAACCTTCACGAATCTGAGCATGGATCCCGCCTCGGCGCGCTTTGCGACGACGTTCGTCACGCAGGGCTCCCAGTTGATCGATCTCGAGCTCGCAGCCGGGTTCAATCCCAACACCGGAAGCTTCTCCGGCTTCTCAGAAGGACGCGCCGCGCTCGGCGACAACGACGCGGCAGTCCGGACGACCATCAACAATCTGATCAACCCAGCGTCCGGTGCTCGACGGCACAGTTTCGAGATCAGCGTCGATGGTTCCGCGTACACGCTCGTGAACCTGAGCACGATGACGGCGGTGCCGGCGACGGCGGCGCTGATCGCTACAGAACTCGGCACGCGAATCAACGCCGCGCTCGGCGGGCTGGTGCCGGCACGGCAGGTCACGGTGGCCATCACGCAAGTGGCCGCTGCCGCGAACCAGCACTTCCTGCGCATGACGGCGAACACGGCTGGCGCCGACAACGGCGTCGTGCGCATTCGCCGCGCGGCCGCCAACGATATCGCTGCGGCCTTGATGCTCGGTGCCGATGGCGGAGGCGTCGAGCTTTCCAAACGGAGCGATTTCCGCCCCGCGCCCACTGGCACGGTCCTCCGATTCGAGGATGGCACCGGTGATGTGACGCGCCTGAATACGCTTGCCGGCCTCGATCAGGATCAGATCACTGGCATCACGATCGGGAGCGAACCACCGATTGCGCTCAATGCGGCGCCGAACAACATCCAGACCACTGCGGGCGGCGACTCGTTTTTCAGGGACGGCAAGCCTGGCACGAGTGCCAACAACCATCTCGATGGCGTCCGCGAGAAGATGCAGATCATCGCGCAGGCGATCACGAACGCACCGGGCACGCGGTTTCGCGCAGAGGTGCACGGCTATCAGCTCGTGGTCCTCGCCAAGGACGGGACAGTCAACGAGCAGCCGGGAGCGATTGCGTTCTCGGGGCCGGGTGTGGCCGCCATCAATCCCGCATGGCAGCGCAACACGCGGCAGTACGCCCTCGGCATCGCTGGCACCAGCACGTTCTCGACCGGCGGCCAGGACGGCGACGATGGCGGTGCACCTGGCTTTGCCGACTACGTTGGCGATCCTGTGCTCAAGACCGGATTCCACGCGCTCGACACGGTCGACTTGTTCAACCTGATGGTGCTGCCCGCCGACGGCGAGATCACCGACACCGTGCGCCGGCAACTGTGGGGGCCCGCCAGCATCTATTGCCAGTCGCGCCGCGCGTTCCTGCTCGTGGATGCGCCCGACAGCTGGACCGATACTCAGGGGCGGCCCGCGATCGTCCAGAACACCTCCGACGTGAACGACCTTCGCGCGACGGTCGTGAAGGATCACTCCGCCGTGTTCTACCCCGATCTGCGCTTCAACGATCGCGGCACGGTGCGCTCGATTGGTCCGACCGGAGCGATCGCGGGGCTGTGTGCACGCACCGACGCGGCTCGCGGCGTCTGGAAAGCGCCCGCCGGTCAGGAAGCAGACATTCGCGGCATCGTCGGTCTCGACGTCAAGCTGACCGACCTCGAGAATGGCGTCCTCAACAAGCTCGGTGTGAACTGCCTGCGCACGTTCCCCTCGGGCTTCGTCTCCTGGGGAGCGCGCACGCTCGATGGCTCCGACGATCTCGGGTCGGAATGGAAGTACATCCCGATCAGGCGTCTTGCGCTCTTCATCGAGGAGTCGCTGTATCGCGGAACCCAGTGGGTCGTGTTCGAGCCGAACGACGAACCGCTGTGGGCCAACGTCCGGCTCAACGTCGGCGTCTTCATGCACCAGTTGTTCAGGCAGGGAGCGTTCCAGGGCAGTACGCCGGACCAGGCGTACTACGTGAAGTGCGATGGCGAGACGACGACGCAGGCGGACCGCAACCTTGGCATCGTCAATATCGAGGTCGGGTTTGCGCCGCTGAAGCCGGCAGAATTCGTCGTGATCACGATTCAGCAGATCGCTGGCGATCTGCAAGCGTAGCCGTAACGACCATTGTCACGCGTCCGGTGATGGTGCGGGGCCTCTCGATCGAGCCGCCGCCGGACGCCAGTGACCAAACCGCGTATCGCAGACAGGAGTCAGCGCGATGGCCAAGGGATTCGTCATCAATGCGCATCGGATTGACCCGTACAAGAATTTCAAATTCCGAGTGTTGTGGGATGCCAAGACCGTCCTCGGCGTGAGCAAGGTCAGCGCGCTCAAGCGCACCACCGAGGTGGTCAAGCATCGCGAGGGTGGTGAGAACAGCACGGATCACAAGTCGCCGGGACGCACCACCTACGAAGCGGTGACGATGGAGCGCGGATTGACCCACGACCTCGAGTTCGAGAAGTGGGCGAACCTGGTTCATCAGGTCAGCGGCGACCCCGCTATGGATCTCAAGAACTACAAGAAGGAACTGACGCTCGAAGTCATGAACGAACGTGGCCAGGTTGCCAAGCGGTACTTCCTCCACCGCTGCTGGGTGAGTGAGTTCACCACCGTGCCCGACCTTGACGCCAACGCGAACGCGGTCGCGATCGAGTCGATCAAGATCGAGCTCGAAGGCTGGGAACGGGACGTCGACACGAAGGAACCCGACGAGACCGCTGCCGTACCGGCGAGCGCGTAATCGTCTGCGCAAACTGTCAACCGAGGTCGCATGCGTCCGTATATCCCACACGACGAGGGGAGTCGGTCTCCGGCCGATCTGCGCCTGACTCGCGACGACGGGACCGCCGTCGCGCTCACGTGGCGTGCCTTCGGGCGTCGGGACGACCTCGATCTGGATTTCCGGAGCGAGGCGCGGACGCGACTCGTTACTGAGCTTCTCGCGCGTTGCCGCCACGACGCACCGGGCGATATCAGTACTCGCCTTGCCGAGGCGCGTCGATTGACGCTTTCGGGGCGGATCGGTGGCCTGGCGGTCATTCTCGCTCGCACGCTCTCGAGCTCCGATCTCATCGTCGAGCTGACATGTCCACGCGAGGAGTGTCAGAGCGCGCTTCAGGTGTCGCTCGCGCTGGCATCGCTGGTCGAAATGAGTCAGCAGGCCGAACGAGAGCGCTCGATAACGATACGGCTCTCGGACGTGGAATCAGTTCACGTCCGGCGGCCGACCGGAGACGACCAGCACGCGTGGCAGTCAGGGCACTACCAGACGATTGAGACTGCCGAGCGCGCAATGGTCGAATCGCTGCTCGTGGATGGCGGGCCACTTTCCCCAGCGATGCTGACGGCAATCGACACGGCGCTCGAAGAGAGCGACCCGCTGACGTGCTTTCGCATCACCACGGTGTGCCCGACGTGCGCGGAGGAAAGTGATTACGCCGTCGATCTGGAAGCGGTGTTGATCGCGCGATTGTATCGCGCGCAGCGTAGCCTCCTGCACGACATTCACCGGTTGGCGATCCGCTACGGATGGAGCGAAGACGCGATCGCTTCGCTGCCATCATGGCGCCGGCGTGAGTATCTCGACTTTCTCGATCGAGGTGACGCGTGAGCTACATCACGCGACTGCGCGAACAGAGCCGGCTTGCGATCGTCAACGAAGCCGTCTCGAAAAGACCGAATGTGCCGGTACCCGCGGCCGGTGCGGCATCGCCGGCGATCGAACTGATTGAGGTCGACGAAACGCGTGAGGTCGCGAGCGACGGCGCACCGGCCATGGATATCGTCTCGCTGTCACCGGCGTCCGTGCCGACGGGAATGGCAGAAAGCGCGCGTCGGCAATACGTCGAGCCGGTGGCCGATCTCCCGGCTGTCAGTCCCAATCCAGGTGAGGCCGCACGCTCGGCGTCACGCGCGTCGACCGTCGGGGAGACCTCGTCAGCGCCACGCAGCGAAGGTGCGGGTGTTACGTCGTCACGTCAGGCGGAACCGTTGGAGACAGCGCCGCTCTCTCGCGATGCCACGCTCCGTCACGTCTTCGAATGGCTGGGCAAGCCGGGGCCGGCAGTTGAATCCCGTGACGGCGCGTTTGAGTCGCGAAGGGAACCGGTGCGCGGAACGCCGCTGATTCCCACGTCGATTGAGACGGTTGCGATGTCACGGCCCGCGCCGGTTCCAGCGTCGGCGCGAGAGCGTGTGCGGCCGCCGTCGCCGATCGACGGACATCACGAAGACCTGGTGGAACTGTCGAACGAGTCGCGCCGTGCGCTTCCGGCAATCGCGTCGCCTGCCCCGGAGTCAGCGATCGAAGAACGGGTCGAAGAAATTCTCACGGTGTCGATCGGCGCGATTCACATGCGGGTCGAAGCGCAGGCCACGGCACCTGTCGTTGCGGCGCGGCCGGCAGATCGGGATAGAACGCCGCGCCCGGAACGGCGAGAGCGGTCCCGTCTGCCACGTCATTACTTGCGTCCGTGAGGAAGACTGTCGATGGCCTTGGCGGACTCAGGACGGGCAATTGGGGCGGTGACCAGGCTGCTGCGCGAGCACTTGGTCCGGCGTGGCTTTGCCGTCAGCATTGGCAAGCCCGAGGATGCCGCAGACACCAACACCACAGCCAAGCTCAATCTCTTTCTGTACGAGACGACGTTCGATGCCAGCCTGCGCAATGTTTCGTTGCAGTACAGTCAGCCGCCGTTGTGGCTGGCGCTCAAGTACCTGCTCACGGCCTTCGATGATGGGGAATCGAGTGATAGCGCGGACGCTCACGAACTGCTCGGACGCGGGCTCTCTGCGCTCCACGAGCTGAACTTCCTCGCGCTCGATGCGGCAGTGGCCACCGACGTGCGCCTCGCGCTCGAGAACAACCCAGAGCCGCTCAAGATCACCTTCGATGAAACACCGCCGGATCTGATCTCGAAGATCATGCAAGGGACCGACGAGAAGTTCCGCCTGTCGACAGCCTTCCAGGTTCGCCCGGTGATGATCGTGCCGAACGAACCACCGAAATTCTCGCTGCTCGTGGGCGTCGACTACACGGCGGTACCTCCCGCAGTCATCGGCCGCGAGGGCGTAGGACTGGCAGTGCTTGCATCGCTCGGCCCTCGCCTCGATCGCGTGGACCCATCGAGCTTCGAGGTCGACGACACCATCACGATCGCGGGCGAAGACCTGCACCTCTCCAACCTCGAATGCTGGCTCGGGGCAGCACAACTTTCGATCGTGGGCCAGAAGGCAGATCGACTGACGGTCAGGGTAGAGGGCGCGCAGCCATCGGACATGCCAGAGGGTCCTATCGCCGGAGGCGGCCTGATTTCTGCTGGCGAGCATCCGCTGGTCGTACGACAGCTGATGCCGAACCGCCGGTATCGCTCGAGCAACATCGTCGTTGGGAAACTGCACCCGACCGTGGATGCCGCCGGCCTTGACGGCGCCGGCATGCTGACGATCGACGGCGCGTTGCTCGGCACATGGAATGACGACGTCATCGTGGCCGCTCTGCAAGACGGTGCGATCGTCCGTGTCTTCGAAACGGGACTGCAGCCGCCGCCGCCGCCCGCAAACTTGACGGTCGTCCCTTCGAGCGATCAGCACTCGCTGACGATCGCTGGCGTCGGTAGCACGCTGGCGGCTGGCACGTATCAGGTAGCCGTGCGCGTGAATGGACAGCAGGCGCGGCTCAGCCCGTCGGTCACGGTGAGTTGATGAGTACGCCCGTGCCCTCGACCCACCGTGTTCCGATGAGCTTCTCGCCGCGATTGGCGATCGAGGATCCGCTTGCCGCGCATTGGCTGCGCGACGTCACGCTTCGACTCCGCCGGGAGATCTGCTGGCTGTGGCGCGAGCGAGGTGTGCTCGCCGGACTGACGATGCCAGTGAGCGCATTGCCGCCATTCACCGATCGTCTGGCTGCAACACTCGACCTCGCCCGCTACGACGAGGAGAAGCGGGCGTTCTTCGTCCAGGATGCGACGGCGGGATACCTGACGCAGCTCCTCGAGCAGTCACGACCGGAAGGTCGAGAGCTGGACCAGGCGCCGCGTGGTGGGTTCACGTGGCTCGCCCGCGAGTTGGCGCTGACACCGGTCGACTGCTTCGTACTCGCGTTGGCGTTGTCGCCTGGAGTTGATGGCGCGACCGCAACCGTTTTTGCGGCCGTGCAGAACGATCCGGTGCGTGCGTTCCCCACGCTCGCGCTGGCGCAGCGTCTCTGGGATGTGCCTGAGGACGTCCTGGGGCTGATAGGTCCCGGGCATTCGCTCTGCCGCCACGGTGTGCTGATCGAGGCGAACGACTGGGACGCGGCGCTCAGTGTCCACGCGCCGATTGCCCGGCAGTTGCTTTATCCGTCGTCGCCGCTGCCAGCTTCGCTCGAACATTTGCAGGCCGGCAGTTTCGGCGGGTCTGCCTTCGACATGGCTCAGGCCAGGGAAGACCTGCCGCTAGTTGATGACCCCGTCATCGATCAGGAACTCGAGCTGACATTGGCGCGCCTGCGCGGTGTCGAAGATCCCGGAACGATCGTCGTCCCGGTCCAGGGGCCGCGCGGCGCGTCTCTGTCTTCTGTTGCGGCCCGGCTCGCCGGCGCACTGTCAGTAGAAGCCGTTCGACCGGCCGCAGGCGTTCGGCCGTCGGAGTTGGGCGGACTGTGCACGCTTGCCTGGCTGCGCGGGGCGATTCTCGATGTGCCCGTCTCGATGCTCACAGCGGACATGCGAGAGCACGACGCTCCGATTGCGCTGCCGCTGCGTGCACTTCCGCTCGTCCTCACTGTCGGGATCGACGATCCAACGGCGCTCAAACGGCTGCCATCCGAGGCGCTGCCGGCGATTCACATCCGTCCGCTCTCATATCGCACGCGGTTGGCGCTCTGGCGCGCGCATCTGGGCAACGCGCTCCAACAGAGTCCGGACCTCGATGAAGCCGTGGCAGACACGGCCCGCCGATTCCGCCATGAAGCGCCCGTCATCGTCCGTGTGTGCCGCACGCTCGCGCAGCTGGGCCGGCCGCCACGCGCCGGGGACCTTCACGCCGCGTGCCGCGCCGACGTCGACCTGGGTGAACTCGCACAGCGGCTCGAGCCGCGGTTTCAGCTGGCAGATCTGATGTTGCCCTCCAAGCAGGCGCGTCAGATCGACGAAGTGATTCGTGCTGTGGGCAGCCTGACAGCTGTCCACTACGAGTGGGGCACGGCACGCGCATGGAACGAGAGCGGACTCTCGGCGCTGTTCGCGGGCGCAGCCGGCACGGGCAAGACGATGGCGGCGGAGGTGATCGCAGCGGAAGCCGACATGCCGCTCTATCGCATCGACCTGTCACAGGTGGTGAACAAGTACATCGGCGAGACGGAGAAGAACCTGCGGCGTCTGTTCGACGCGGCCGACGCGGTCGACGCCATCCTGTTTTTCGATGAAGCCGATGCGCTCTTTGGCAAACGCACGGAGGTACGCGACGCACACGATCGCTACGCCAATCTCGAGGTCAGTTACCTGCTCGAGCGGATGGAGCGTTTCAAGGGGCTCGCGATCCTGGCCACGAACCGCAAGAAGGATCTCGACGAGGCGTTTCTTCGCCGATTGCGATTCGTGATCGATTTCCCGTTGCCGGGTGAAGAGGAACGGCGGCGTATCTGGAAGAGCGTCATTCCGCCGGAGGTCGATGCCAGCGCGCTCGACCTGCCATTTCTGGCGAGCCGCTTCCCGCTCGCTGGCGGACACATTCGCGCGATCGTCTTCCACGCTTGCTTGCAGAGCGCAGGTACCGGCGGCGAACGCCGCCTGGACATGCCAACGGTGTTGCGCGCGGTGCGGCGCGAGATGGACAAGCTGGGGCGGGCGACGAGCCGTGAACAGTTCGGGGCATTTGCCGACGCACTCGAGGATTAGGACGTGGCGAGGCTGACCATTCCACGACTCGACTTGCAGGTCCGCGGCATCGATGCGGACGTCGTGCGCGCGGCGCTCGATCGTCTGCCGGCGCTATTGGCGACCGCGCTGAAACGCCCTGCTGTATCGACAAGTGAATACGACCTGGCGACTGTCCGTGTCAGCGCGCGTATCGACGCCGAGACGCTGGCGTCCACGCTGGCCACGCGGATTGCAGCCATCGTTCGGCAACGCACGAGTACGCCATCAGACATGCCGCTGCCGTCGGCACCGCAACTGAAGGTCAGAGCTGACGCTGCAGCTCGCTCGTCTGGGGCGCCGTTAGTGAAAACCAGCCTGACAGGACCGCCAGGCTCGATGAGGGTAGGCGTTGGCGATATGACGGGCACGAGCGAGGACGTGGAGTAAGCATGCCCTATCTGCTTCGCGGCGCACTGATCGAATACGGCACCGGGTTGATCGGACCGATCCCGAACATCGTGATCTTCCAGTTCAATCCCGAGTCGCTCACACGCAGCCTGCGCATCCCGGAGCGTCCGCAGGGCGCCACCGCGCGCGAGCGCACGCAGGCGGGCGAGCAGACCTTTGAGTCGATCTCGCTCAAAGCGCATTTCAGCGCGGCCGACATGCTGAACGAGGACAAGGTGCTCGCGCGCATGTTCGGGGTTGGCCCGCAACTGAGCGCGCTCGAGAAGATGGTGCACCCGAGCAGCAAGATCGCCGGTCTGATCGGCGCCGCGCTCGACGCCATCGGCGATGCGCTCGGCGGCGCTGGTGGCAGCGAGCCGCCGACGCAACCCATTCCGCGCGAAGCCTTCCCCAAGATCATGTTCATCTGGGGACTCACGCGCGTGTTGCCGGTGACGATCGACTCGATGCGGATCACCGAGCTCGAATACGACTTCATCCTGAATCCCATCCGCGCCGAGGTCGACATCGAGCTCACCGTGAACGCCGTCGACAGTTGTTCCGACGATGTGCTGGCCAAGGGCGCGCTCGAGTACACGACGATCGCCAAGGAAGCGCAGGCGCTCGCCAACCTCGCGAACACCGCCGAACAGATCGTCGAGCTGATTCCACTCTAGGAGGATCGCGTGTTTCTGGACACCTCACGTTACGCCGCAGTCGCTCAGGACACCGTGTCGACGCGTGGCGGCCGCACCGGCAGCGCGATCCGTCTACGCGCGCTTCCGCCGACATCCGGCGAGCCATACCAGGTGATCGAGCGCGATCGCCTGGATCTGCTGGCGCAGGAGCGCTATGGCGATGACACCCGCTTCTGGCACATCGCCGACGCGAATACGGCGCTCGACGCGCGGGAGCTGACAGCGCACACCGGCGGCGACGCGCTCGCGCACGTCATCGCGGTGCCGAGGACCTGATGCCCAGTTTCGGATTCCGCGTGTACTTCGGCGACCGCGCCGCGACGACCGAGGAGCTGTCGCGCATCGAGGAGATCGTCGTCGAGCAGGAAATGGACATGGCGTGGGAGGCGCATGTGCGCCTCTATCTCTGCACCGACGAGAACGGCAATTGGCGTCATGGCGCCGACGAATTCGCCCAGCCGTTCTCGCGCGTGCGTGTCGAGATCGGCTCGGCCAGCTCGTTCACGCCGTTGATCGACGGACCGGTGGCTTCGTACGACCATCAGCTCGATTCACAGCCCGGACACAGCAGCGTGACGCTCATCGTGCGCGATGACAGCACCCTCCTCAACCGTGAGGAGAAGGCCGAGGTCTTCGAGCAGCGCGACGACGATGCGATCGCGCGTGAAGTGTTCGGGCAGTTCCCGCAGATTGCGAGCACGCGGATCGAAAGTCCAGGCGGAGCGCGGCCATCGGTCGTGCGTCGCGGCACGGCGATCCAGTTTCTGCGTGAGCTGGCGCGGCCGCACGAGTACCACGCCTATGTCCTCCCTGGTTCGTCGCCCGGTCAGAGCGTCGGCTGCTTCCTGCCGGATCCGACGGAGACGGGCAATCTGCCCGCCCTCGTGCTCCTGGGGAGCGACCGCAACCTGGCGGAATTGAGTGTCGTTGAAAACTCCGAAGGCCCCGAGGTCTCACGCACGCACACCTTGCGGATCTCCGATCAGCAGGCGGAGACAGCGGATGTCGGCGTGCGTGACTTGACGCTGATGCGATCCCAGGCGCCGGTCGCCGAAGGGAGCACGGCCACGCGGGTCGTGGCACCCGAGGACAACGATCGTGAAGATCCCGAATCGAGCGCTCGCGGCCGCGCCCGTCGTCAATCGTACGCATTTCGAGTGACGGGCCGGGTCGTGCCGGGGTGTTACGCCGGGATCCTCAAGCCCTACGAGCGCGTGATGGTGCGTGCTGGCACGACGGGGTTATCGGGCGAGTGGCTGCTCACCAAGGTCACGCACACGATCACGCCGAACCTGTACACACAACAATTCGAGGCCAAGGCCGACTCGCGTGAGGCGCCGGCGTCGGCATCGGCCAGCGCGCTCGGGGGCGCGGCCGGCCTCTCCGTCAATTTCTCTGCGAGCCTCTCCATCTTCTGACCATGCCAAGCGATACCGAAACACTGCTCGTCCAGATGGCCGAAACGATGCGCACGCGTCACTTCGGCAAGTATCGCGGACTCGTGCGCGACATCAGCGATCCCGAGGATCAGTGCCGCATCAAGGCGCAGGTGCCGGCAGTCTACGGCGACCAGGACAGCCCGTGGGCGATGGCCTCTCTTCCATTTGCCGGTGATCAACACGGGCTGGTACTCCTGCCCGAGGTTGGCGACGGCGTGTGGATCGAGTTCGAAGGCGGCGACATCAGCCGCCCGATCTGGAGCGGGTGCTGGTTCGCAAGCAACCAGCGGCCGTCACCGAATGGCGAGAAGGCGCGGCTGCTGGCGACATCGGCCGGGCATCAGATCCTCATCGATGAAGACGCCGACGAGATCAAGCTGGTGCACCCGGGCGGCGCCGAGGTCAAGCTCGGATCGAGCGAGATTACGCTCACGCTCGGCAGCTGCTCGCTGAAGATCACGACCTCCGAGATCAATTTGAACAACGGCATGGTCAAGGTGACCACCGCCGGCGCAAGCCTCGTGAACGATGCGTTCAAGGTGGGCGTCTGATGGTGCCAATCCTCACGACCGCCAGCATCGTGCAGTGCCCGCACGCCGGGAGCGTGCAGCTGTCGACCAGCAACACGCTTGCGAGCGTCGACGGCGCGCCGATGCTGCTCGTCACCGATATTCACACGGTGAGCGGCTGCCCGTTTCAGGTTCCGATCGGCACCGGGACCAAGCCGCAACCATGCGTCACCGTCATGTGGCAGGTGGGCGCCACTCAGACGAAGGTCAACAGCACGCCGGTGCTGCTGCAGACGAGCGTTGGCCTCTGTTTTTCCGCCGAGCAGATCCCGCAAGGTCCGCCGGTCGTCGTCAACGTGCAGCAGAAAGCGCTCGGGATCTGACATGGCGTTGTCACACGGCCTGCATCTCGCGTTCCCGTTCCGCATCGCGGCCGACGGCCGCACGGCTGCGCCGGCGTCGGATGCCGAGCACGTGCGCGACGAGTTGTTGCAGTTGCTGTTGACGAACCCTGGAGAGAGGCCGTTTCTCGTCGAGTTCGGCGGTGGCGTGCGACGGATGGTGTTCGAGCCCGCCTACACGAGCGCGACGATCCATCCCGAAGCACGGACCGACGTGCTGACTGGTGTCGCCAAGGCGCGCATCACGCAAGCACTGTCACGGTGGCTTGCGCAACGCCTCACGCTCGAAATGCTGCAGGTCGAGGTGAGAGGCGAGCTGGTCGAGATCACGGTGAAGTATCGGCCTGCCGGCAGCGCCGAATCGCGCATCGTCAAGTTCCAGCGAACAGGGCAGTGACGTGTTGAACGATATCGTCAAACCGATTCGTGATCTGGATGCCGTCGCCGAGCGGGCTGACGATCTGCTTGCCGCCGGCCTGAACGGGATGCGCCTTGCGCTGGTCACCATCGGACCACCGGCCGGACCCGGCGAAGCGCTTATCGAGGTCGTGTTCTTCAATGCGCTTCACCTCACCGAAATCCGCGACGACATCCTGGCGGCACCGACGACAGCAGGCCAGGTGTTTCGTATCACGGGTGGGCAGCGGCTGCCGGCCGGTCTGGCAACAGGGCAGGTGCAGTGCACGGCCGTTGCAAACGGATCGACCACCAACGCCGATGGCGATCTGATCAGCCTGCTGCTGACCGTGGGCCCGATTGGAGACTACTCGACCTACACGATCGAGCTGAATTACGACCCCAATCGCATCGACCCGTTCTTCGCGCGCCAGCCATTCAAATTCCGGCCCGGCTGCTTCACCAACGATTGCAGTCCCGAGTGGACTCCCGGACGCGCCGCGTTGCCGTCGCCGGCGATCGACTACCTCGCCAAGGATTACGCCTCGTTCCGTCACCTGCTGCTCGCGGCGATGGCACAGCGTGTGCCCGGGTGGCAGCCTACGAGCGAAGCGGATCTCGATCAGGTGTTGATCGACCTGTTCGCGGCAGCTGGCGACGAACTGTCCGACTACCAGGACCGCGTGACGAACGAGGCATACCTTGGTTCGGCGCGATCGCGTGTCTCGGTCGCCCGTCATGCCCGCCTCGTCGACTATCACGTTCACCAGGGGAACCAGTCGAGCACGTGGATCGCCGTGATCCTCGCGGACACGACGGCGCCGTTCCTCCTGTCCCAGGAATTGAACGTCTGGGCCGGGCATCCCGATGCGCCAGGAGAGTGGATCGTGTTCGCCACGCGCCAGCTCGTGCCCGCCTCCACACCGTTTCTCCTCGAACCGCTGCTGAACGAACTGCGGCTGCATACCTGGAGCCACAGCATCCCGGCGCTGCGCGCCGGGAGCACTCGTGCCGACCTGGTGTCCGCGGTCAGCGGCGCCGCGCAGGCCGAGGCAGAGCGACTGCGTGACCTGGTCAACAAGGGGTCTGTGCGCTGGCTGTTGGTCGAGGAAAAGCTCAACCCGTTGACGGGACGTAGCGCCGGCCACGATCCGCGCAAGCGCCAGTTGCTGCGTCTCTTGCGCGACGCCGTCGCACTGCGCGATCCGCTGACGGATACGTGGGTCACGCGCGTCAACTGGGACAGTCGTGATGCGTTGCGCTCCGCCTACAGCTTCACAACGACCTGTCCGACTGGCCGGATTGAGAACGTCTCGCTTTTCCACGCCAACCTGCTGCCGGTGCACCAGGGCCGGCCCGTTGTCGCGAATTTCTACGAGCCGGGAACCGAGATCCTGGCGCTCGACACCGAGACAGAAGTTCATCGCCATTTCGAGCGCTGGAGTTTGTATGGCGAACCTCGCGGTGTGCGCTGCGCCCTGACGTTTGCGCCGCTCGCGTACTTGCCGACGCCGCCAAACGGCGAGGTCGCGCCGCTTTCGACCGCGCAGGTGGAGGTCGTGATTGAAGGAGTCGGCAACTTCTGGGACGAAGTTTCCAGCCTTGTGCACAGCGACGACAGCGCCGAGGAAGGCGATCACTTCGTCGTCGAAACAGACGAGCATCAGCGCAGCACGTTGCGCTTCGGAAACGGGATCAACGGACGGCTGTTACCGGAAGACACGAGAATCCGCTGCTCGTATCAGCAGGGGAATGGCGCAGCAGGCAACGTCGGCGCAGATGCGATCGTGTACTTCGAGCCGCTCACCGGCTCGCTTGGCGACGCGATTGTGCGGGTCTGGAATCCGTTCGACGTCACTGACGGTCGCGACCCGGAGCCGATCGAGAAAGTGCTGCGTAAGGCGCCCGAGGCCTACCGGGCCCGCCAGCTTCGCGCGATCACACTCGCCGATTACATCGCGCGTGCCGAAGAAGTGCCCGGGGTGTCACGGGCGGTTGCCCGTTACGCGTGGACGGGGAGTTGGCGCACGGTTCGAGTCGTGATCGATCCGGAGAATTCGATCGAGCTCGATCCGGTGCTGCGCCAGGCGGTTGCCGATCACCTGGAAGCGGTTCGTCTCATCGGCGAAGACATCGAGCTGCGCCCCCCACGCTTTGTGCCACTCGACATCGAGATCAACGTCTGTATCCAGCCCGACTTCTGGCCCCAGGATCTGCGCTTCGTGCTCGAGCAGGAGTTCTCTGACGGCTGGACGCCCGATGGACGACGAGGCTTCTTCCACCCCGACGAGTGGACGTTCGGTCAGGCGCTGCATCGCAGTCAAATCGCCGGCCGCGTTCATGCGGTGACTGGCGTGGAGCACCTCGTGTCGATTGCGATGAAGCGGCGTAACAACCCTGCGCCAGCGGCGCTCAACGTCGAGCAGTTGACCATGGCCTTCGACGAAATCGTCCTCGTGCAGAACGATCCAGATCACCTCGAGCACGGGAGCATTCGCTTCATCTTGCAAGGAGGACGGCAGTGAGCCGCGAGCGTCATGGCTGATTGCAATCCTTTCATCGCTGATGACTTCGTGTTCCCGCGGCGGCCGGGCAACCGGCCTGCGCTCGACCGCATCAGCTACAGCATCGGGAGCTATCCGGAGTTCCTCGAATTCCTGATGCGCCGGATCAACGATTCGGTCGAACTGCGCGCGTGGACCCATCGCGCGCCCGATGATCCAGGTATTGCCCTTCTCCAGGGTGCCGCGATCGTCGGCGACATCCTCACCTTCTACCAGGAGCGTTACGCCAACGAGGCATTCCTGCGAACGGCCACATGGCGCGAGAGCATCGCAGCGCTGACGCGACTGACGGGGTACCGCCTCGCTCCCGGAGTCGGTGGCCGCGCCACAGTCGCGTTCGAGGTCAAGGGCACCAGGCCGATCGAGATTCCCGCCGATCATCCGCTCAAGGCCGACCTCGAGGACCTCGAGAAGGCCGCCGAATTCCAGACGACCGAGTCGCTGGTTGCATACCCACACCTGTCGCGTTTTCACCTCTATCGCCACCGCTATTACGGCTCGACACTGACGACGAGCTCGCCGCGACTGGAGATCAAGAACGTCGGTGGATCGGCGACGAGCGCTGCCATCGACGCGCTGCAGCTCAAGGCGGGCGATCGGCTGATGCTGCTGGCGGCGGCTCCCGGCTGGCTGAGCTCGGGTTCGAGTATGTCGGCCACGCAGAAGACGCCGCAGGTTGTGAAAGTCAAGAGCGTGACCCGTCAGTTGGGTCGCACGATCGTCGAGCTCGAGGCGCCGCTCGCCGAGAGCTGGACGCTGCCAGTCAGCGCCTACCGTCTCGGCAGATCCTTCCGTCACTTCGGCCACACGGCACCGCCGAAATTCACACAGAACACGACGACGTCAGGCGGAAAGATCGACGGCGCGCGCGAGCTGACGACGTCGTATTTGCGCCACATCGCGGGGGTCGAGTGTTCCATTCCGAGCTGGACGATCGATCTGACCGGCTATCAGATTCCGCTCGATCAGCAGGTCAACGACCTCGTCGTGGCTTCGAAGGTGATTGTGCAGACGGCCGTGCGCAATGCAGGGACAGGGACGCCGAAGGAAGTGGCGGTCCTGCGGACGATCGCGCATCTGCGCGCCGCGAGCCTGGGTTTCGGCTCCTTGAATGGAGCCACGACCATCCTTCGCATGTATTCGCCGCTCTCGACCAACGACACGCTGTGGGACCTGCAGAGTGATGTTCGCGACTACCAGATTCACGAGGTCACCAGTCCGTCGATCTCGCTCGAGCCCGAGGCCTACTTCCTCGGAGGCGGATTCAGCACCGGCACCAACGCGCTGAACTTCTTCGGCACGTTGAGCGAAGTCAAGGTGTTTGCCGATCGGCGTCTGTTGCTGCAGGACGCTCAGGGCGTTGTGCACGAGCGTCGATGCACGAACGCGGTGACCGACTTCACGCTGCCTGGCGGCGTTGTCGACGAGCCGCGCATGTGGCAACTGTCTTTCGATCGGGCGCCGAGCCCACTCGTACGGTCGAACTTCGACGAGACCACGCCTGCGGTCACGGTCTTTGGGAACGTGGTCGACGCCGACCAAGGCAAGGCCGAAGCAGAGACCCCCCTCGGCAACGGCGATGCGCGGGCGCGTTTCCAGACGTTCCGGATTCAGAAAGCGCCGCTCACCTACCACGTGTCATCCGGCGCCACGCCTCCGCAGGTGCCCGAGCTCGAGATCTTCGTCAACGGGCGCAAGTGGCAGCGCGTCGAATCGTTCTTCGGACGCGAGGCCGACGCGGAGATTTACATCGTTCGCGAGGACGCCGAGGGGACCAGTTACGTGCAGTTCGGCGACGGTGAGACGGGTGCGCGATTGCCATCGGGCATCAAGAACGTCGTTGCGCGCTATCGAACCGGTATCGGCGCGTTCGGCCCGGTCAAGGCGGGCACGACGCCGAGCTCGGGTCGGCGGATCGAAGGTATCGACAAGGTGCAGTTGCCAGGCATCGTGAGCGGCGGCGCCGAGGCGGAGAGCGGCGACAAGGCTGCGGAAGCCGCGCCCGGCCGCCTGCAGAGCCTTGGCCGGATGGTCAGTCTCCGTGATTTCGAGACCGAAGTGTTGACGATTCCCGGCGTCACCAGCGCCACGGCGGCGTGGGGCCTGCAGAACGGCGTCGCGACACTGCTCTTGCGCGTGCTGCTCGAAGCCGGGCGTGAAAGCGAGTTCTCGACTATTCGCGACACGATTCAGAGCTACGGCCGTTGTCGCGGCGCGGATCGCTTCCCGATTGCGATCGAGCAGGCCAAGCTGCGGTACTGCTTCCTGGATCTGCTCTACGCCTTTGACTCGAGGCTGGTCGCGACCGAGGTCGATGCGTCCGTCCGGGCCGTCCTTGGACTGGTTGGCGACAGTGCCGCTGCGCGAACTGGCCTCTTCGGTCTTCACCATCGCCGGCTTGGCGAACGCGAGTACGCGCAACGCATCGAAAGTGCCGTGCAGAACGTTCGCGGCATCCTCTGGTGCAAGGCATCGGCCCTCGGGATGTTCGGTGCCTCGCTCCTCGATCCCGAGGCGATTCCGCTGCCCGCGTCACCGCGCACACTCTCGACGCAGTTGACTCCCGCGCCCAACCAGTTCCTGCAACTGCATCCACGGCACGCGACGCTGACCACCGCGCCGCCTCCGCCCGCGGGAGAGTGCGCATGAGTTCAACACGCGTTCCTCTCTACGCTCGTCTCCCGGAGATCTACCGCATCCGTGACGCGGAGCAGACACCTCCGGATCAGTTGCGCGCATTCCTGGCAGCGGTGGAGCAGGCCTTCGGCGCCGTTCACGAGAACATCGAGGCGCTCTACCAGGATTTCTTCATCGACACGTGCGACGACTGGGTCGTTCCCTACATCGCCGATCTCCTTGGCACGACGCACCTCAAAGGGGATCCGCGCACGCTGCGCGCCGACGTCGCCGACACGATCGCCCTCCGTCGTCGAAAGGGCACGCTCAGCGCGATGGAGCGCCTCGCGGCGAACCTCACGGGCTGGCCATGCCGATGCGTCGAGCTCTTTCAACGACTCGAGTGGTCGCAGCACCTGAACCACCAGCGGCCGGATGCCGGGGGCCTGCCGCCGTACGGGCTGCCTTCGCTGACGCGCTTCTCGGTGCCGCGCGGCGGCACCGTGCCGGTCCGCGATCCGGCGATGTGCTCGCTCCTCGGCACGCCGTTCGATCCGTTCTCGTACATGCCCGACGTGAAACGTGCCGATGACGCCGCCGTGCATGTCAACTTGCCGAACCTGGCCATCTTTCTCTGGCGGCTCGAGGCGTATCGCCTCGGGCTGACGGTGCCGCTCGCGAAGGGATTCACGAATCTCGGACCGCCGCCATCGGGCACCCACAACGCCCGATTCGCCTTGCGATTCGATCTGGATCCGCTCGATCGGCCGGTACGACTGTTCAACACGTATCGCCGCCCTCCGCCAGGCGCGACTGGAGAAGTGGAAACGCTGACGGCGCCCGATGCCGTGCCTGGCCCCATGCTCGACGCGCGCCTGACCAGCGGTTCAGAAGCCGGTAATCCGTCGGCCTACGTGCGCATCGATGCGTTCGACAATTCCGGCTCGACGCCGACCGGTTTCGACCTTGGCGACGATGGCCTGCAGTTGTATTTCCCCGACGTCGTCGAGCTCGACGACATCGCGTGGACGTTCCGCGGCGACAACCTCTGCGCCTGGGAAGCCGGATTGCGTCGGCCACTGCAGGCGCATGAGATCGTCATCGACCCGGACATCGGCCGTCTGCTGATTGGTGTTGCGGTCGCCGCGGAGCGAGACGAGCTCATCACCGAGATCAGCCCCGGCGTGTTCCGCCCGGAGATCTTCGTCGGTTACAGCTACGGTGCGGTAGGTCCGGTGGGTGCGCATCCCATCTCGCGTCCCAACACACCCACAGAGTTCGGCGGCGAAGTCGTGGCGGAGCGGCACGTCAGCACGCTCGCAGGGTCCACTCTTCAGGACGCCTTCAGCAACCTGCACAACGCAACCAGCCCCATCGTCATCGAGATCGAAGACAGCCTCGTGCATCGGCTCGATCCGACGGTGATCCCGGGCTCGATTGTCGAAGCGGGCGCCAGCACGCTGCGTCTCAACCGATCGCTGGTGATCCGTGCGTCAGGCGATCAGCGCCCGATTATCGAGCTGACCGCGCCGCTGCGGTTCCGGCCGGTCATCCCGGGGGATCCAAGCGTCGCGAATCTCGTGGTTCGCTTCGAGGGCGTCTTCCTGACGCGGGCGACGACGATGGGCGCCAGCGCGCCTCTGATCGCGCGTGCGGCGATCGCTCGTCTCGAGCTCGATGGCTGCACGCTCGACCCCGGCGGCTATCGCTTGAGGAACGGCAGCCGGGCGCCGTTGTCGCCGGCCCTCGACCTGCGCAACGGCTTCGGCTTCGCGAGTGACGATGACCTCGATGCATTCGAGCCGACGCCGGACATCATCATTCAGCGCACCATTGCGGGCGCCTTGCTCGTCGACGATCGGTATCGGCTGATCCTGGAGTCGTCGATCATCGACGCCGGTCGAGACGTGGGAGATCCGCCAGACGCGTTTGCTGTGACGTCAGCAACCGATCCGGCTGGCGCGTATGCTGCGCCACTCGACGTGCGCGGTGCGCATTTCTTCGGCCGCGTTCGCGCGACGGAAATCATTGGCTCTGGTGGACTCTTCGTCCATCGGCTCGAAGTCTGGAACCATCAACGCGGCTGCATCAAGTTCTCCTACTTCTCAGGCGACGGCGATCGACTGCCGCCGCACTTCGCGTGCGTGTTCGCCACGCAAGCGGTGCTGGCATTCACGTCGACCTGGTTCGGAGATCCCGGCTACGGCCAGCTGTCTCGCAGCTGCGATTTCCGCGTCTTGTCTCGTGGGCCGGGCGACGACGCGATGGGCGCTTTCGGATTCCTGCTGGAAGCGCACAAGTGGATCAACCTCGGCATCCGGCTGAGGGAGTTCATGCCGGTGGGCCTGCGCCCGCTACCGATCGCGGTCACCTGACCGCTGGAGTCTTCATGAAAGGCGACTTCTCCGTCTGGCGCTACGACCCGCACGACAACGATCAGGGTGTCCTCTATCAGCAGGGACGCGTCACGCTCGATCGCGATCTGACCGATGCCGAGCGGATCGCGCTGCACTGGCGTACCCAGGCGGCGCAGGACGTGATCGGCAAGCGCGTGCTGGCAGTGCCCGCCGATGAACCGAACGGCTTCTTCGTCGACTCCGCTGAAGTTGTCGGTGGTGCCGTGCACGTGCACGTGCGACCGGGACGCGCGTGGGCCGATGGCATCTTGCTGTACCTGCCGGCGGATCCGGCGAATCCGTTGGCGACAATCGATCGCGTTGCCACATATTTCGGGCCGCCGCTGAATGCCTCGTCGTTGCCGGCGATCGGCAATGGCATCCGTGATGTCGTGGTGCTCGAGGTCGCGCTCGAGGAGTTGAGCGCCTTCCAGGTGCCGCTGCGGCTGCTGGAACCGGCGCTCGGCGGACCGGACACGACAGAGCGCGTCACGACACGCTATGCATTCCGCCTCCTGAGACTCGGGCCCAACGAGGACTGCCACTCGATCCTCGATCGGATTCAAGACACGGCGGCGGGCAAGGGACGTTTGAGCGTCTCGCTCGATCCGCCCATCGCAGTGGGTGGGGAATGCCCCACGGTGGAAGGCGGTGGCTACACCGGGTTCGAGCACAACCTGTTTCGCGTGGAGATCGCGGCGACCAACACGCCGGCGCCGCGTTTCAAGTGGTCGCGATTCAACGGCGGCCTCGTCGCTACGGGCAGGTTCCAGGCCGGTACGCCCAATCGCGTGATCATCGAAGGCAATCGCGCCGCGATCCTGAGCAGTGGGATCCCGAGCTTCTATCTGGAAGCGATGGCTTTCAACAGCTCGCTCGGTCACTGGGAGGTGACTTACGGGGCGATCGCCACGCTGAACAACCTCCAGGATCTGGAGCTCACGAATCCGCCGGTCTTCGGCACGCTTTCCTTCCCATCCGCGCCGGTATTCATCCGGTTGTGGAATGGCATCGAGCTCGTCTCCAGCTTTACGAACACGAGCAGCCCGCAGCCGCTCATCGATGGCATCCACCTCGTGCTCGATCCGCCGGCGAGCGCGAGCTATCGGCCCGGCGACTTCTGGACGTTCCCGGTGCGCGCCGGCGAGATCGCGAATCCGGAGCAACTCCTCGATGAAGCGCCGCCGCAGGGAGTCCAACTCCATCGCGTTCCACTCGCGGAGATCAACTGGACGGCCGCGCAGGACACCACAGAAGGCGGCAGCATCGAGGACTGTCGCAAGCGCTTCAGGCCGCTGACGAATCAGAAGGTGTGCTGCACCTTCCTGATTGGTGATGGCACGCACAGTTTCGGCGACTTCAACTCGCTCGAAGAGGCAGCGGTACATCTGCCAGCCGCCGGTGGCGAGCTGTGCCTGCTGCCAGGTCTTCACTTCGCGAACCTGACGTTGACCGGTCGACACAACGTTCGCATTCATGGCTGCCAGCGGCGCACGCTCGTGCTGCCGCGCGTGACGTCGCCGTCGGCACCCATCTTCACGATCAACGATTGTCAGGGCATCGAGATCGCCGAACTCGATCTGGCCAGTGCGTTCGGGCCCATTGTCGTCGCCACTGGAACAGTCTTCAGCGATCTCAAGGATGTCAGCGTGGTTGACTGCCGCATGCTGGCTCAGAGCTATGCGGTTCGCATTCGACGCGCAGAGGACGTCGTCGTCGCCCGCAACCACATCTGGATGCTTGACACGACCGCTGGCAAGGCGGCGATTCAGGTTCGCGCACATCGGGCACTGATCGAGCGCAACACGCTGGGCGTCTGGCCATTCGAGTTGACGCCGCCGGGTGATGACGACGGTGGGAGTACTCCGACACCGCCGTCGGATCCGTGCGCGGCACCGACCGATGTCTACGGGAACCTGACCTTCACGATTCAGTTCATCTACTACGTCTGGGCGACGGCGATCCTCGCGCCTCCAAAGCAGCCGTACCTGGCCTGGGGCGGCATCCATCTGCTGGGCGGCTGCGACAACGTGCGCGTGCTCGAGAACGTCGTCGACGGCGGGGCCGGCCACGGGATCACGCTCGGTGGTTTGCTGCCCGGCGAGACAGCCACCGGCACCTCGCCTGACCCGGTGAACATCCCGAGTGTGACGCTCAGCGTCCCGCAGTTCGACGGCATCGTGCGCAACGAGTTGAATCAGCCGGTGCAAGGCGTCGACGTGTCGCTCTCCCAGGGCGGGGTCGTCATGGGCCAGGGTACGAGCAGCGGGCCGCAGGCTGCGGTCGGCATCAAAGTGGGCGCTGGCACGTACAACTTGTCGGTCGAGCCCGGCTTTCAGATCGTCCAGGTGCAGGCCGTCGATCTCGCTGCCGGCCGACTGCACCTCATCGTAGTTCGAGCTGTGGCCGTCACGATTCCGGAAGAGCGCGCGTTTCTCTATCAGATCGACATCCGCGAGAACGAGATCCTGCGTATGGCGCTTTCCGGTATCGGGTTCGCACCGTTCGCCGCGGCGCCTGCCGGTGCCACGGCGCCAGATGTGACCGATCCGGCGGCGATCGCCTCAGTGATTGCGACGGCATTCGCGCCCCGCGCGCTCCTCAGCACAACGAATATCGTTCGCGATCTGACGATTGCCGAAAACCGGATCCATCACAACCTCCGCGTAGTGTTCACACCGGCGCTGCGCACTGCCGCCAGGGAGGTCGGGCAGGGTGGCATCTCGCTCGGGCTGGTCGAGAACGGTCGCCTTACGGGCAACCACGTTCACGACAACGGCATCTCGGCAGTGGAATCGATCACGGGGATCTTTGTCGGCTACGGAGAGAACATCGAACTTTCCGGCAACTATGTCACCGGCAACGGCGCCGTTCCCGAGAACTACGAGACGGCGAAGGTCGAAGGTCTGCGTGGCGGGATCTACATCCGCTTCGCCAGCGCGCTCCTGGTTGGCGGTCAAAACGATGCGATGCAGAAACCGGCCGTGCGCATCGTGGGGAATCGCGTCGATCAGCCCGCCGGCCGTGCGATTACGGTTCAAGCATTCGGTCCGGTGACCTGTCAGGACAATCATCTGAATAGCGAACGCACCGGGCGCTTCAATGTGCTCGATACCGTCGTCGGTGGAGTGCTGATTCTGAACGTTGGTGGATTGCACCGGCAGCAGCGTGTCGTGACGGGTGGGTCGTCGCTGGGTGGCGCGGGTGGTGTGTCGGCGGCGCGCGCCGCGGAGTTGCTGCTCCCCGGTGGTGAAGTGCTCTTCAACGACAACCAGGTGCGGCTTGGAACCGACCACCGATCGCTGACGGCCATCATGCTGGTCACGCTCGATGACGTCGGCTGCGATGGCAACCAGAGCAGTGTCTTCCGCCGCGATCTGTTGCTGTCGAACGCCATATCGGTCGCGCTGTCGCAGCGAGTGACTGACAACCGCTTCCGCGAAGACACGGACCAGTGTTTCTTCTCACTGATCAGCTACTCGTTCGGCATGACCGCGGCCGCGCGGCTCACGGCAATGAACACGACAGCAACGAATCAGGGCGATCATTGCATCTATGCGACATCGAACGCTCCCCGGCCGCCGGCGCCGGCGCCCCATGGTCCGCCAGTGGTGTATCTCGGAAACATGGAAGTGAACTTCGCCGTGTGCCGCGCCCTGCTGGGTGAGCAGGGCAATGCAAACGCCGTGTTGACGCAGGCGTTGATGGTGGCGTTGTTCAGCCAACAGGGGACCACGTTCAACGCGCAGCAGTACACGAACATGGCGCGCCTGTCGGTCAATGATGCGACGCGTTCCATCGCGACAACGGCCTATGAGTATCGAACCGTTTACGCGGGCGAGGCGACGAGGCTCGAGCAGACGCTCGGTGCCGATAATCCGCGCGTGCAAAGCGTTCGCGTCCAGGTGCAGCGAAGCGGCGCCGCGCTGCAGCAGCTCGAGGTCGCGTCCGAGGTGTCGCAGATCAAGGAGACCGCGGTACCCGTGAGCGGTGCCTCCGTCGATGGCCGCGTGACGGACCCTGCATTACGGGGCAAGGAAGCGCTGAAGGTCGAGCTCGTGCGCGCCGACGGTACGCCGGTCGGCGTCTCGTCGCAGACCAACGAGGCCGGCTATTTCGATCTCACGCTCAACGCAGCGCAGGTCGAGGCGCTTGGGCAGGAGCCGAAGGTGTTCATTCGCGTGACCGACTCCAAGGGCAACGTAGTGCACCGCGATACAGAACCCGTGACGGTTGCGGCCAACACCAAGTCACGTGCCACGGTTGTCGTCTCGCGTGCCGATGCGCCTTCCGACGCGTTCACCAGGGGCACGGTGATCTTCAACCGGTCGCTCTCGGATCGCGTCGGGCAGTCGACGCCGCTCGAGAACGTGAAAGGGATCGGGCCGGTGATGGCGTCGCAATTGCGGCGGGCCGGTATTCCCGATCTCGAGACGCTGGTGAGGACACCAGGTGAACGGCTGGTGCAGATCACAGGCTTCGACATCGAGATTGTTCGAAAGGAAGCTCGATCGCGCAATGAGACACCAGGGACGGCGCCTCCGATAGAAGAACCGCCATCGACGGAGCCGCCAAAGCAGGAGCCTCCCAAGCAAGAGCCTTCGAAGCAGGAACCGCCGAAGCAGGAACCGCCGAAGAAGGAGCCGCCGAAGCGCTCGAGCAGACCGTCGAAGAAGAAGTCATGAGAGAGGTCAAACAGCCTGATCGCGCGAACCCGCACGTCGGACGAGCAGCCCAGTCGTCACGCACCCGGAGCCTGGCGCCGCCTCTTCCGGTTGCAACTCGATCTTCTGGACGATGCGCATGCGGCGGCGGATGTCCGCGGTGTTTGCGCAATCGCGTGCCCGTGAACGCTCCCGGCGATGCATTCGAGCACGAAGCCGATCGCGTTGCGGCGCAGCTTCTCGACGATGCTCGTCCCGTCCTCGATGCGTCGGACGGTGCCGATCGGTGGCGAGTGCCGGCCGCGATCGGGAGAGCGGTGCCAGCCCGTCTCGGCGTGGGCGTGCAGCCCCGTATTCACACCGGGCCAGCGGCGCACCAGCTGGCGACCTCGCTTGGGGCACGCGCGTTTACCTTCGGGTCCGACATTGCATTTCGTGCGGGCGAATTCCGGCCGGATACCGAGCGCGGACGTCATCTCATCGCGCACGAGATGGTGCATGTCGCGCAACAGTCCGGAACCAGCGCGCCGATGGTTCAACGTCAGCCCGACGATGTCGTGAACATGGACCCGCTCACAGTGACCAGCACCCTGCAGCCAGTCGATCGGGCCGTGAGCGATCTCGATCGCCTGACCGGTGAAGGCGTTGACCCTGCGGACATGTCGGTATCGCGCGATGCCGCCACGATCGCGCGCAACTCGCCGGCACATGCGACGCCGCTTCCTTTCCAAAGCGGCGGCACCTGGGACGCTCAGGCCATCATGCGGTTGCTCGGGCAGTACGACACCATGCCGGGCACCGACAGCGATGCAATCCGCTGCGTGCAGGCGGTTGCGTTGGCCAGCCGTATCGCCGATGGACCGAGCGGTGTCACCGGATTCCTGCGCGCGATGATTCTCGAGGGCATGATGTCGCGGTCGCGGACACCGCGGCAGCAGACGGCCATCGACGTCCTCGAGCACGTGATCGGACGCATCGAGATGCAGCACGCGACCTTCGGAGATCTGATCTGGGCGCAGGAAGCGCTGCACGATATGTTCTACAACGATGTGTCGGGGACACCTGAGCCGGAGATCCTCGATCGGATGGCGCCGGGGCTGGAGTTCGGGCGCAATCTCACCCGCATGGACGTCTGGTGCAATACTCCAGCGGACGTGATCGCCGCGGCGGGGCAGCTGCAACCGGGAGAGCAACTGCTGGTCAACACGTGGCAGATCGTCTTCAACACCGCGTTCGATCAGTTATCCGAGCAGGGCATCGACGTGCCGGTCGGCGAGTCGCGTGTCGTGGAGGTCAACGGCGTACGCCGGAGGCTGCGGCATATCGACTCCAGCACGAGGCCGGCAGCTACCGCGATCGACACATTCCGCGATCTGAAGACAGGCCATCAGTTGCTCGTACTGAAAGATGGCGCCACGGGGCAACTGCGCTTGTATGAGCCCGAAATCACAGACAGCGGCCAGCACCTCGAGGATCTGGCGGCGGACGGATCGAACTTCACGCGCTACTTCCGCGATCTGCCCGACGTGGGGATCTACAATTACATTCAGATCCTCGGCAAACTTACGCCGAGCTCATTGGGCGCGAGCAGTTTTCCCTCGGCGACGCCCTGACGTGTACGTGAGTGTGTTGCGTTGTCGCGTTAGAGGAAATTCTCATGTTCGCCGGGCTTTTCACACGGCGCCTCCCGTCGACGGTCACGCTGAAAACCACTGCAACTGCGCGTGGCCGCATCCGCTCCGCCGAGACGTCAGGTCGCCCGACGAATTGCCCATGCGCTGGTAGTTGCCCGCGCTGCACCTCCAGTCAGTCGCTCGGCCACGGCCAGCCGCTCGACGCGGGCACACGTCGCATGCTCGAGGCGAGCTTCCATACCGACTTGAGCCGCATTCGCGTGCACACAGGCGCCGTTGCAAGCGAGGCCGCGCGTCACGCAAACGCCAACGCATTCGCCCTCGGTTCGGACATCGTGTTTGGACGCGAGATGTACGCGCCGCATACGCGAATCGGTTTCGAGCGCATTGCGCACGAAGTCGCGCATGCGTTGCAACAGCGCAACGGTCGCGGCCCGTTCAACATGTCGACGCACGCGCGCGCGGAGGGCGAAGCGACATCAGCCGCGGCAGCCGTCGTCGCCGGCCAGCCGGCCAACGTGTCGATGCAGACCGCCGGCATGATGCAGCGGCAGGAAGCCGGACAGACCGGACTGGGCGGACGGCCGTTCCGGCCATTCACGAGTCAGCCGGAGTTCCAGCTTCACCTCGATCCCGAGATCGAAGCGATGATGCTGCAGAACTACGTTCGCTGGTGGGTCTCCTCGTCGATCACCGAGGGCGAGCCCTCAGGCGGACCTCAGCCAACGACCGGCGGCGACACCGGAGAGACAACGGGCCAGACCGTGCCCGTGCCGCACGAGCTGCCGTCGAGTTTTTTCCAACGTTACGACCCGGAGACCATCGGTGTGGAACCGGACGTCGGCGCGATCCTCGCTCCCTACAACGCGCGCAACGTGCCGCTTGGCGCGCGTGACGTCGACGCGGCGACGACGATCTTCCGTCAGAACTATGCGTTCGTGAATGCGCTGCCCGACCTGCGAGACGCGGCGCCCAGCTTCCTGCGTCCGTTGATCCCGAGTCACTGGCGCCGCAGCATGGCCGAAGCCTTCACGGCAGCCACGCTCAATGCGCAGCTGAAGAGCGATTTCCCGACGCCGATTGAAGCCGCCGATCTGTCCTTCTATCGCATGACTGGCGTATCGACGACGTATATCCCGATCCCAGGATTCTCGTTCTGAGATCACCGTAGGGCGGGTCTTGCTTTTTAGACCCGCCTCGGTGATGCCGGGTCCAAAGAGCAGGACCCGGCCTACGGTTATCAGGGGGCGTACGTCACCGCGAGGGCGCGACCACTGAGTCGAGCTTCGCGACGAGCTCTGAGGGCGAGAAGGGCTTCGGGACGAACTCGAACGCTGGCGCGCCCAGGTCCCGCATCGACAGTTCGTCGTCGATATAACCGGAACAGACGACGACGCGTCCATCAGGCCGCGCCATGAGGTAGTCGTCGATCAATCGGCGTGTGCTCCCGCCGGGCATGATGCCGTCGGTGACCAGGACCGCGAATTCCGCCCCGCGTTCCCTGACCACCACTCGTCCCGCTTCGACATCGCCGACTTCGACCACACGATGACCGGCCTCCCTGAGAGCTCGGGCCAGCGTCGTGCGAACGTCACGATCGTCTTCGGCCAACAGCACCGCTTGTCTCACCGATGATCGTGACGCCCGCGCTCCCGCCGAAGCGCCATCGTCCGCCGGATTCGCCATCGGAAAGAACAGCTTCACGGACGTGCCTTTCCCTGGCTCGCTCTGGATATCGATCGCGCCGCGGGCTTGCTGCACGACGCCGTACGCGGTCGACAGTCCGAGACCGGTTCCGCGCTTCCCCTTGGTCGTGAAGAACGGTTCGAACACGCGGCCGCGCGTCTCTTCGTCCATGCCCGCCCCGGTGTCGGTCACTTCGATCTCGACAGCCCCTTTGTGGAATCCGGACGCGGCCGGCGGCAACTCTTCGTGCGGGGTGAACCTGGCGATCACCGCGACGGTGCCCCCCGTAGGCATTGCATCGCGCGCGTTCAGCACGATGTTGAGAAGGACCTGACTGAGGTGTCCTTCGTCCATGAAGATGGGGAGGCCGGGAACCGTGTGCGCGACGATGGAGATGTCGTCCGGCAGGAGCCGCCGGTACGACTTGACCAGCGACGGCAGAAAGTGATGCAGCTCCACGCGCGTCGGTGTCTGCATATCCGGCCGGCTGAATGCCAGCAGCTGACGGGTCAGCCCGCGGCTGCGTTCGGCCGCCGCATGGATCTGTTCGATGCCATCGTGTATCTGCTGCGGGTGGGTCTCGCTGCGAAGGAGTTCAGTCCAGCCGAGGACCACTTGCAGCGTGTTGTTGAAATCGTGGGCGACACCGCCGGCGAGCTTGCCGACCGCATCGAGCTTCTGTGTGTGCAGAAGCGCCGCCTGGGCACGCGTCAGCTCGTCCTGCGCTCGTTCTCGGAGCGCTTGTTCGGCCTGCAGTCGTTGCAGCGCTTGCGAGCTGTGTTCGAGGGAACCCTCGAGTTGCCGCACGACGAAGTCGACGAGGATCGTCATCACACCGGCCACGCACACGACGTCGATCGCGCTCGACCACGCGTTGAAATTGGCCACGGGTTCCGGCTCACCGAAGATCGCCACGATTGCTCCGGCGAGCACCAGGCTGCCGATCATGCCCGCACGCCCCACGAAGAGGGCAGCCATCAGGACGCTGAATCCGAGGAGGAGAACCGGCGCAGCAGCTAATCCCCGCACGTCGATGGCCCCCCCGGCGGCGACGAAGCCTGCTGCCGACATCGTGAGTGCCCGCACGCGGTAGGAAAGTCCTGGCAGCAGCCGCGTCGCGACGATGGCGCCGTAGCCGAGGAACATCGCGATGAACGACGGATCGCCGGCGTCGGCGAAGTTGAAGAAGACGGCGCGAATGATCACGCCAACTGCGATGACGCCGCCGAAGAGGGCTGACCAGTGCGTCACCGTGAGCAGCAATTGTTCACGCCACGCAGGAGCGTCAGCCCTCGAACGCTCATCCATAAATCCCATCGTGGCTTACGCGCTCACT
>Ga0207689_10000408_pt1 | contig 40354 bp, 36 predicted proteins | sample KBSMisM52_FD_184312 | JGI IMG/M metagenome (GOLD analysis project Ga0207689, IMG submission 184312) | Miscanthus rhizosphere microbial communities from Kellogg Biological Station, Michigan, USA - KBS Miscanthus M5-2 (SPAdes) (version 2) | ecosystem: Host-associated > Plants > Roots >...
GCGTGTCGTTGAACACCAGGCAATCGCCCGGTGCGAGCAGGTCCGGCAAGTCGCGCACCACCGCGTCGCGCATCGCGCCACCGGCGAGCACGAGCAGTCGCGCCGAATCGCGCGGACTCGCGGGCCGGAGCGCGATGCGGTCGGCCGGCAGCTCGAAATCGAAAAGATCGACCTTCATTCCGGGACCGCGCCCGCCTGCGGCTATCGCTTCTTCTTGGGCGCAGTCTTGGACTTGACGGCCGCCGGCTTGACCCACGCCGTGAGCTCGCGAACGCGGATGAATTCCACGACGCGCCCGGCAAATGCAAAGCAGTCGCCCGGCTTGAGCGATGCGACGAAGCTCTCCTCGACGTGCCCCAGCCTGGCCCCGTTGCGGAACTGCACGGTGATCGACGCGTCGCTCACGATCGTGCCGATCGACATGCGATGACGGTGTGCGATGCCGCGATCCGGCACGCGCGCCACGCCATCGTCGCCGATCACGACGCGCCGGTATTCGGGATACGCGTTGAGACTCGCGCCGCCGTGCACGACGAAGTCCAGCGCCCATTGCCACTCGGCGTCGGTCATCGACGCGTACGCATTCGTCGCGCGCACTTCCTGGCGCAGGATGTCGGGAACGAAGCCGCCGCCGAGCGCGCACGTGACCAGGTGCTGCACCAGCACGTCGGGCGCATCGACGACCGGATACCGCGGCTCGATGCGCCGCGCCTCGGCCGCCGTGCGCGCGGCAGCCGCTTCGACGAGCTCGAGCGCCTGCGTGGGCACGACGGTGATCTTCGATACGGCGCCCGGCTGATGACCGCTGCGTCCGGCGCGCTGCAGCAGGCGCGCTACCCCCTTCGGACTGCCGATCTGCAGCACCTGCTCGACGGGCGCATAGTCGACGCCGAGGTCGAGGCTCGACGTGCAAACGACGGCTCGCAGCCGGTTGGTCCGCAGGCCTTCCTCGACCCAGTCGCGGACTTCGCGCTCGAGCGACCCGTGATGCAGCGCGATCTGGCCTGCCCAATCCGGCCGTGCCTCGAGCAGCGCCTGGTACCAGAGCTCGGTCGCGGAGCGCACGTTGGTGAAGATCAGTGTCGATCGCGCGGTGTCGATCGCGCGCACCACTTGCGGAAGCAGCTTGAGGCCGATATGGCCGCCCCAGGGAAAGCGCTCGATCGTCGGCGGGCGCGCCGTGTCGATCGTGATCTCCTTGACCGACAGTCCCTCCACGATGCGACCTGCGTGCCCCGGACCGACGAGGCAGGCGAGCGATTCGTCGAGGTTGGCGAGCGTCGCGGAGAGGCCCCAGACACGAAGCCCCGGCGCCTGGCCGCGCAATCGCGCGAGTGCGAGCTCGACCTGAACGCCGCGCTTCGACGCCATCAGCTCGTGCCATTCGTCGACGACAACAGCGGCGACATCCGCAAAGCGCTCGCGCCAATCTTCGCGCGCGAGGAGCAGCGTCAGGCTTTCGGGTGTGGTAACGAGCGCGCTCGGCAATCGCCGTTGCTGCCGAGCGCGCGCCGACGACGATGTGTCGCCGGTGCGCACGTCGACGGTCCAATGAGGCTGCAGTGCGGCCGCGGCGCGTGCGAGCGCAAGTCCGGTGTCCTGCGCAAGCGCGCGCAGCGGGGTCAGCCACAGCACGGTCAATGGTGGAGGGTCGCCGGCGGTGCCGCCAGGCCCGAGCACGAGCGGGCCAAGCCACGCGGCATAGGTTTTCCCCATGCCGGTGGGCGCGTGGATCAGGCCGGATTCACCGCGCGCGTAGGCACCCCACACGGTGCGCTGGAACGCGAACGGCGTGTAGCCAAGGGTGGCGAACCACCGCCCGGCCGCGGCGTCGATCGTCGCGGCCAGGCTTTCCGCATCGGACGGGCGGGCGGCGGGCGATCGCTCGTCGGCGACGCTCCCCGCCGCGCTACTGACGGCCTCCGACGTCAATCGGCAGCGACCGCCACTTTCGCCACCGTAATAACCACCGGCGCGCCGCGGAACCGTTCGAGCAGCGCCGCCTCGCGTGCCTTCGCGTCCTTCAGGTGGCGATCCTTCACGTGGCCGTAGCCGCGGATGTACTCGGGAATCGACGCCAGCGACACAGCGAGCTCGTAGTTCTGCGGCGACAGTCGGCCGAGCACCTCGTCGATGAGCTTTTCGTACTGGCCGATCAGTGCACGTTCCTGCTTGCGCTCGTCGCTCCTGCCGAAGATGTCGAGCGCGCCGCCGCGGAATTTGCGCATCTTCGCCAGCACGCGGAACGCCGGCAGCATCCACGGGCCGTACGTCGATTTCTTCGGCTCGCCCGTCTTCGCGTCCGGCTTGTTCAGCGTCGGCGGGGCGAGGTGGAAGCGCAGCTTGTAATCGCCTTCGAACTGCGCCGCGACGCGCTGCGTGAAGTCGGTCTCCGCGTACAGGCGCGCCACTTCGTATTCGTCCTTGATCGCGAGCAATTTGAAGTAATAGCGCGCTACGGCCTCGGTCAGGTCGGTCACGCCCGGCTGCTTCTGCGCTTCCGCGGCGCGCACCTTCGCGACGAGATCGGTATAGCGCGTTGCGTACGCCGCGTCCTGGTAGTCGGTGAGGAACGCGCGCCGGCGCTCGATCACTTCGTCGAGCGACTCGGACAGGCGCTGCGTATCGGGCTTGGCCATCGGGATTGCCGCCGCCGCGACCTTCGCCGGATCGATCGCCGCGAGGCGGCCCCAGTTGAAGCTCTGCTTGTTCGATTCGACGGCGGCGCCGTTGAGCTCGATCGCGCGCACGATCGACTGCTCGCCGAGCGGCAACAGGCCGCGTTGGTACGCGTAGCCGACCATGAAGAGGTTCGTCGCGATCGAGTCGCCCATCAAGCCCGTCGCGAGCTTCGTCGCATCGAGGAACTCGGCGTCGCCGGCTCCGACGGCATCCTTGATTTCCTGCTCCATCGAGCCGGTCGGGAACTTGAGATCGGGTTCGCGCGTGAATTGCGCGGGCATCACGAGCGACGTGTTGACGAGTGCCCGGGTGACGCCTTTCTGCATCTTCGCGAGCGCTTCGTTGCCGACACCGGTCAGGATGTCGCAGGCGAGCACGAGGCGCGCTTCGCCGGCAGCGATGCGCGTCGCGTAGAGCTGCTCGGGCGTGTCGGCGATTCTCACGTGCGAGACGACGGCGCCGTTTTTCTGCGCCAGTCCGGTCATGTCGAGCACGCTGCAACCCTTGCCCTCGAGGTGCGCGGCCATGCCGAGCAGCGCGCCGATCGTCACGACCCCGGTGCCGCCGATGCCGGTGACCAGCACACCGTACGGCGTGGCGCTGGACACGCGCGACGGCTCGGTCAGTCCGGAGAAATCGACGTTCTCGGCCTTCTTCGGTTTGCGTAGCTGACCGCCCTCGACGGTCACGAAGCTCGGGCAGAACCCGTTGACGCACGAGTAGTCCTTGTTGCACGACGACTGGTCGATCGTGCGCTTGCGGCCGAACTCCGTTTCGACGGGTGCCACCGACACGCAGTTCGACTTGACGCCGCAATCGCCGCAGCCCTCGCAGACGAGCTCGTTGATGACGACGCGCTTCGCCGGATCGGCGAACTTGCCGCGTTTGCGGCGGCGTCGCTTCTCGGCGGCGCACGTCTGGTCGTACAGCAGAATCGTCGTGCCGGCCGCCTCGCGCATCTGCTTCTGCACGGCATCGAGGTCGTCGCGATGGTGGATCTCGATGTTGTCGGCGAAGTAGCCCGCCGGATACTTGTCGGGCTCGTCGGTGACAACGACGATCTTCGAAACACCTTCGGCTGCGCACTGCAGCGCGATGTCGCGAGGGCTGAGCGGGCCGTCGAACGGCTGCCCGCCCGTCATCGCGACCGCGTCGTTGTAGAGAATCTTGTACGTGATGTTGACGCCGGCCGCGACCGACGCGCGGATCGCCAGGATTCCGCTGTGGTAGTACGTGCCGTCGCCGAGATTCGCGAAGATGTGCTTTTCGTCGGTGAACGGCGCCTGGCCGATCCATGGCACGCCTTCGCCGCCCATGTGCGTGTACGTCGACGTGCTGCGATCCATCCAGATCGCCATCACGTGGCAACCGATGCCGGCCGTCGCGCGGCTGCCTTCCGGCACCCGTGTCGACGTGTTGTGCGGGCAGCCCGAGCAGAAGTACGGCATCCGAGCGAGGCTGATCTTCGGCCGCGCGAGCGAATGTTCCTTCTGGTTGATGAAGTCGACGCGCTGGCGGATCTTCTCGATCGCGCGCGGGTGGAGCTCGAGGCGTTCGATCCGCTGTGCGATCACGCGCGCGATCATCGCCGGCGTCAGTTCGGATAGCGCGGGCAGCAGCCAGTCGCCGTGCGGGCGGACCCATTCGCCTTTCTCGTCGAACTTGCCGACGACGCGCGGCCGCACGTCGTCGCGCCAGTTGTAAAGCTGCTCCTTCAACTGGTACTCGACGATTTGCCGCTTTTCCTCGACGACCAGGATTTCGGTGAGTCCTTCCGCGAATTGCCGGACACCTTCGGGCTCGAGCGGCCACGGCATCGCGACCTTGAACACGCGGATGCCGATCTCGGCGGCGTCGGCTTCGCTGATGCCGAGGTCGTCGAGCGCCTGCCGCACATCGAGGTAGCTCTTGCCGCTGGTGATGATGCCGAGGCGCGGCTTCGGCGAATCGATGACGATGCGGTTCAGCCGGTTGACGCGGCAATAGTGCAGTGCCGCGTAGATCTTGTAGTCCTGCATCCGCTCTTCGGTTGCGAGGAACGCGTCGGGCCAGCGGATCGAAACGCCATCGGGCGGCAGCGGAAAGTCGTCAGGCACGACGATGTCGACATTATCGGCGTCGCCGTAAACGGACGCGGAGCTCTCGACGGTGTCGGACACGCATTTGAAGCCGACCCAGCAGCCCGAGTAGCGGCTCATCGCGAACCCGTGCAACCCGAGGTCGATGATCTCCTGCACCGACGACGGATACAGCACCGGCATCATCGCCGCCGAGAACTGGTGGTCCGACTGGTGCGGCAGTGTCGACGATTTCGCCGCATGATCGTCGCCGGCGAGCACGAGCACGCCGCCGTGCTTCGAGGTGCCGGCAAAGTTCGCGTGCTTGAACACGTCGCCGCAGCGATCGACGCCGGGACCCTTGCCGTACCACATGGCAAATACGCCGTCGACGTTTGCACTCTTGTACAGGTTGACCTGCTGCGTCCCCCATACCGCGGTCGCGGCGAGGTCTTCGTTGAGGCCGGGCTGGAACTTGATGTGCGCGCGGTCGAGAAACTTCTTCGCTTTCCACAGCGCCTGGTCGAGGCCGCCGAGCGGCGAGCCGCGATAGCCGGACACGAAACCGCCGGTCTTGAGGCCCGCCTGCGTGTCGCGCTGCCGCTGCAGGATCAGGAGTCGCACGAGCGCCTGGACACCGGTGAGAAAGACCCGGCCTGATCCGAGCTCGAACTTGTCGTCGAGGGAAACGTCGCGCAGGGGAGGCGTGGTTACCGCGCCGGCAATGGCCATCGTGAAAAGCTCCAAGAATCGTGTTCCGGATTTGGCCGCGACGTGTGTGCGCGGCCGCAAGGGCGTGGCGATTGTGTCGCGGGCCCGAAGTGTGCGCGAATTTTACGCCGAATCGTCGCTGCCATGCGGCTCGACCTTACAGTGCGGCGGGGTGGCCTCCGAGCGTACAGACCGGGCCGGGCCGGTTCGCCGCGCTGCTTTCACCCCATGACGATGCCGCCGTCGACGTTGAACGCGGCACCGGTGGTGAAGTCGCAATCGTCGGACGCGACGAAAACGGCCATCTTCGCGACCTGCTCGGTGGTGCCGAGACGGCCGAGCGGCGAACGCGAGTTGACGCGGGCCATTACCGCATCGAGCGGCACGCCCTGGACTTCGGCGCCGTCGCGCCAGCCTTGCTCGCCGAGCGCCGTGGGTATCGGTCCCGGGCAGATCGCGTTGACGAGGATGTCGTGTTGCGCGACCTCCAGCGCGAGCGAGCGCGTGAACCCGAGCACGCCCCATTTGGCCGCGCTGTAGGCGCTAGCCGTCGGCTCGCCGACCTTGGCGGCGATCGACGCGATGTTGATGATGCGGCCGCGCCGAGCTTCGATCATCGCGGGCAGCACCGCCTTGCTGCACAGGAACGTGGCCTTCAGGTTCACGTCGACGACCGCGTCCCACAACGCTTCGGTCATGTCCTTGACGAACGCCTTGCGCATGATGCCGGCGTTGTTGACGAGGATGTCGATGCGGCCGAAGCGCGAGCGCGCCGCCTGTGCCAGCGCCTGCACCGGCGCCTCCTGCGTGACGTCGACGTCGAAAGCGAACGCGGCATCCCCGAACGCGGCGGCTGTCCGGGTCGCGGCCGCGAGATCGCGATCCGCGACGACGACGCGCGCACCTTCCGCGACGAATGCGCGCGCAATGGCGGCGCCGATTCCCGCTGCGGCGCCTGTGACGATCGCGACGCGTCCTTCGAGCCTGCGCATCGTCAGGCGATCTCGTGCAATTGCGGGTAGTCGATGTTCAGCAGCCAGCGCGCCGGCTCGTCCTCCTCGATCGGCACGAACCGCCGCGCGTTGCCGCCGAAGCGGTTGTCCGTCTTGGGTACCGAGATCGTCGAAATCTCGCCGCCGACCAGCACGCCTGCACCTTCCTTGGCCCAGAAGCGGTGATAGAGCTTCGGCGTGATCGTCAGGCTCGCACCGTGCGGAATCTCGAATACCTGGCCGGCGGTGAACGCGTGACGCACACCGTCGCAATAGACATGACCCGGCGACGTCTCGTCCATGGTCTCGTCGTCGCGCGCATTGTAGAGCTGGATCATCAGCGTGCCGCCGTGATAGCTGATGATGTCCTCGGTCTTGCGCCAGTGAAAATGATACGGCAGCCGCTGGCCCGGCTGCAGCACGAAGATCTTCTCGCCGTACGGCGTCCCTTCCTCCGGCGCATCGACGTTCCCATTGCGCACGTCGAACATCGTGATGCCGATCTCCCTGAAATTACCCTGGCCAAAATCGGTGACCGCCCAGCCGAGGCCGTTGCGCGTGACGCGCGCGTAATCGGCCCCCGCTTTGCGCCAGTCGGCCGGGCTCCAGTACGCATAGGGCGGGAGCCGCACGCCGTGCTCGCGCAATGCGCGCTGGGCGTTGTCGACGGCGAGGTTGATCTGCGAGCGTTTCATTCGATTCTCCGTGTTCGATGGCGTTGCTGCTTGCGCTCAGCGCGCCGGCGCGGATGCGTTGAGCGAGCCAACCCGTAGTCGCGGATGGGCACGCAATGCATTGCCCGAGAAGATCGCCTCGACGTCGGCAGCCGACAATCGTTGCGCGGCGACGAATGCTTCCACGTACTCAACCCATTCTCCATAGGTCGCGAAGCGCAACAGCATCGGGTAATCCGACGCGAACATCAACCGTTGCGGACCGAGGAGCGCGAAAGCGTCGTCCAGCAGCGAACGTGCGTCGCCGTCGCGCCAGCGCGGCCCGTACAGGAACGGCAGGCCCGATAGCTGGACGAACGTCTGCGGCTTCGCGGCGAATGCGCGCAGCGTCGCGCGCCACGCGTCGCGATCGACGTCCGGAAACGGCAGTCCTAGATGGTTGATGATCACCGGTCCGTCCGCGAGGCGCGGGAGCACGTCGCGCAGATGCCGGTAGTGACGCGCTTCGGCGAGGATCGTCACGCTGAGCCCTGAACGAAGTGCGGCATCGAGATTCGAGATGACGTCGGGTTTGGCGACGAAGGCATCGTCGGCGATGCGTCGCAGTTGCGCGCGGATGCCGACGACCTTGGGGCATGCGAGCAGCGCACCGTAGTCGCATTCGCCTCCCGCCAGGTCCACCCAGCCGGTGAGGCCGTAGATCCGGCCCTCGTTCGCCGTAACGTCGATCAGCCAATCGGTTTCCGCCGTTTGCGGAGCCGTCTGCACGACAATGGCGCCGTCGATACCCGCAGCGTCGAGATCCGGCGCGACGTCGGCCGGCATGAAGTCGCGGCGGTACGCGGCATTGTCGGCGACGGGCCGGTTGTCGAAGCCGCAGGACGGTTTCCAGAAATGCAGGTGAGCGTCGATTCGCATCGGCCAACGGCCCCTAGTGTCGCTTCCGCACCGATTCTTGCGGCGCCAACGCGCGTTCGCGCGCGAGGTCGGCCCATAGCTCAGCGGGGATCGCGCACTCGGCGGCGGCGAGATTCGCATCGAGCTCGGCGACCGTGCGCGGTCCGAGCAGCACTGTCGTGATTGCCGGGTTCGCCAGCACGAATTGCAGCGCCGCTGCTGCAAGGGGCACGCCGTGTCGCTCGCAGATGGACGCAATCCGGGCGGTGCGGGCGACGATCGCAGCCTCCGCCGGCTCGTAGCCGAACGTCGGATCGCGCTGCGGCCATGCCGCGAGAACGCCCGAGTTGAACACGCCGCCGGCGATGACGGCCGCACCGCGCGCGTGCGCCGCCGCGATCAACGCGCGACCCGAGTCGTCGAGCAGCGTGTAGCAGCCGGCAAGCAGGAATGCGTCGAACGGCGCGCGGTCGAGCAGGGCGGCGACAGGTGCAGCCAGGTTGGAGCCGATGCCGACCGCGCCGACGACGCCTTCGTCGCGCAGGCGTGAGAGCTCCTCGTGGGCGCTGAGGCACGTATCGAGATGATCTTCGACGTCGTGAAGATGTACGACGTCGAGCCGATCCGTTGCGAGCCGCCCGAGGCTCGACTGGATCGAGACGCGCGTGGCCGCCGCACTGTAATCCCAGCGATCGAACTGGCGCCGGCGCGTGGCGCCGTGCGGCATCGCCGACTGCCCGTAAGGGCGCGTCACGCCGACCTTCGTGCACAACGTGTACTCGTCGCGCGGCAGCGCCGCCAGCGCGCGACCGAGGCGCTCCTCGGCGAGGCCACCGCCATACAACGGCGCGACATCGAAGAAGCGGATGCCGCGTTCGATTGCCGCATGGATCACCGCTTCGGCATCATCATCGTCGAGCAGCGGCGGCGGCGTTCCAAGCGACGCGCAGCCCAAGCCGAGGCGCGGCCAGCGTGTCAACGCGTATTTCATTGCGAAACGGGATCGAGGCGATTGTGCTCGGGCAGCATTTGCCAGCGATAGTCGTCGCCGGGTCGCACGCTGCGCGCCCATGCATCGAGCACATCCTTCTCCCGCCGTCGTTCGCGTATTCGCGCGGCAATGCGTTCAGGATCCCACCCGTCGAGCACCCGCGCAAGCAGGCGCTCGCGCACAGCGGCGTGCGCGGCCATGCCGCCGAGGTCGCGTCGCTCGTGGGGATCGCTCGCGAGATCGTACAGTTGCACCGGATAACCGTGCGCGTAGATCAGCTTCCAGTTGCCGCTGCGGATCATCCGCTGCTGCGCCGTGCGGCCACCCGTCCACGCCGGTACGGTGTCCGTGCAATGCTCGGCAAAGATCTCGTCGATCCACGGCGCGGACGCGTCGCGGGCAATGGGCAACAGGTTGCGGCCGTGCGCATACGGCAGCGCCGGGCCGCCGAGTGCTGCCGCCATCGTCGCCGCCACGTCGAGCAGGTCGACGACCTGTGTGCGCCGCTCGCCCGCCGGGAGGTGTCCCGGCCAGCGCAGCACGAGCGGCACGCGCACCGAATCCTCGTACAGCGTGTGCTTCCACCAAAGGCCGCGCTCGCCAAGCTGGTCACCGTGATCGGTCGAATAGACGATCAGCGTGTTCTCGTCGAGGCCTTCGTCGGCGAGGCATTGCAGCACGTCGCCGATCAGGACATCCAGTCGGTAAACCAGCGCGTAGTACGCGGTGCGCGCCCGCGCCACGGCTTCGGCGTCGACGTCCGCAATGCCGCGATTCTCGCGCCACCACGCTTCCCACGCGTGCGGTGGCGACGGCGGCTCGGGATGGACAGGCGCTGGCACGCGGCCTGCGAAGCGCGCGTAATCCTCGCGCCACGCAACGTACGGCGGGTGAGGGAGCAGGAAACCGACGGTGAGGCAGAACGGCTGCGTATCGCCGTTGCGCTGCGCTGCGGCGATTGCGCGCAGGTGCCCGCACGCCGCCGCGGCCGTTTCGACATCCTTGACCTGATACGCCGACTGGCCGATGCCGGAGCGATCGAGACTCTCCCGCCACGGATCGTTTGCCTTGTCGAGCACACCAAGATCGTGGCGAGGCACGCCGCCCCAGTTCGGACTGTGATCCCCCACCATGCGCTGCGCGTAACCGTGCAGCTGATCCGGCCCCATCGAATGCAGCCGTCCGGCAAGCGCGGGCCGGTAGCCGGCGGCGCCACAGCTGTGGAGCCACGTCGCCGCGTCGGAGCGCAGGTAGTCATCGTTCGTCCAGCATTCCTGCTCGAACGGATATCGGCCCGTCAGCATCGACATCCGGCTCGGTACGCACAGCGGCGATGGGCAGTACGCATGGTCGAACGTCACGCCCTGTGCCGCCAGACGGTCGAGATTGGGCGTCAGCGCAGCGGAGTCTCCATAGCAGCCGGCCACCGACCGCGCATGCTGGTCCGAGAACAGGAACAGGAGATTGGGCCGCTTCACGCGTCGCGTACTCAGAAGCGCTGTGCCGCCGGGATTTCCTTCAGGTCGGCGAAGGCGGACGGATCCGCTTTCATCGCCGCCGCCACGAAGCGATTGTCGACGGCGGGCGCCGGATCGAATGCCGTCGGGATGCGCTTCTGTGCGACGAGCAAGGGGATCGAATACGTCTTGAAGCCATCGAGCGTGTTCTTCGACAGCCGCACGTCGAGCGGAAGGCTCTTCAGCGCAAGCGTCAGCGTTTCCGCGTCCATGCCGGGAATCCACCGCGTGGAGATCTTGGCGGCCTCGTCGCGGTTCGCCCGCGCCCACGCCTGCCCTTGCGCATAGCCTAAGACGAAGAGCTCGAGCGCCTTGGCCTTGTCCGCAATCGCGGACTTCGTCGTCACCAGCGTTCCGGCGTCGTAGCAGCTCTTGCAGCCACCGTAGATCACCTTGTATGAGCCCGGGACCTTGGTGAGTGCCGCACTGGGCCACGGTTCCCACGCTGCGATGACGTCGGCGTCCTTGTTGGCAAGCGCGGTGGCCATGCTCGACGGTGCGGTGTTGACAAGCGTCACGTCCTCCATCGACAAACCAACCTGACTCAACAGACCCGCGATGTACGGCTCGCCGCCGGCCCCGCGCGTGACACCGATCTTCTTGCCCTTGAGCTTGGTGAGATCGCCGGCGGGAACCCCGGCGTCCGCACGCGCGATGACCGACAGGACTTCGCTCTGCGGATTCATCAGCGCGTTGTTCCACGTATGTCCGATCAACACGACCGGCACGCCACGCGATACCGCCGTCAGGAACGGATAAGTGCCGAAGAGACCGGCATCGACGGTGCCGCTGGCGAGCGCGTTGGCGATCTCGACGCCGCTTGGCATCATCTCGACCTTCACGTCGAGGCCGAGCTTCGCGAACATGCCGCGCTCGACGGCAGAGAAGAACGGCGCATTCTCGGCCGCGGTGGTGACCGCAACCTTCAATTGTTGTGTCTGAGCGGGTGCCGCGACGGGCAGGACCGCGGCCAGCAATCCTGCCGCCAACGCGGCCAGCGTGCGTGCAAAGCGCATGATGAACTCCTCCGGACGAGATTCGAGCCCTGGTTGGGCTACAGGTAATATCTCAGTCGCATCCTATCAGGTGCTATCATCGGTTGGCAACGGGCGCGCAAGCGGCGGCCGGGAGACCGATCGACGATGAGAAAACCGAAGCCGAAGTCGCTGATGCGTGAAGTTGCCTACGAGCGCTTCAAGGTGCAGCTCTTCAAGCGCAACCTCGTGCCGGGGCAGTTCGTGTCGCAAGGCGAGCTCTGCGAGCTCCTCGACGTTCCGCTCGGCCCGACGCGGGAAGCGTTGAAGCGGCTGGAGGCGGAGAGCCTCGTTCGCCTGATACCCCAGCGCGGCATCCAGATCGCCGACATCGGCGTGAGGCTGATCCGTGAGGCTTTCGAGTTCCGCACGATCCTCGAGCTCGCCGCGGTGCGGCGCTTCGCCCTCACGGCGGACGACGCCACGCTCCTGCAGCTGGAGCGGTCGACCCGCGCGGTGCTCGAGCGAATGGCGTCCGGCGACGAGCCGGATGGCAAGCTCATCGATGTCGCGCTGCAGGTGGACTGGGGCATGCACAATCTGATGATCGAAGCGATCGGCAATCACATCCTGATCAACGCGCACCAGCAGAACTTCGACAAGATCAGGATGATCCGGCTGCACGGACGCTCGCCTCGATTTCTTCCGCTCGCGCTCGAGGAGCATCTTGCGGTGATCAAGGCGTTGAAGCGCCGCGACCCGGAAGCCGCGGCATCGGCGTTGCAGCGGCATCTCGCGGCAGCAGAACGCCGCGCGCTGGGGCTGTGACGACGCTGGCCGAAGCCGGCGCCCGCGCGCCGGCGAAGATCACCATCGCGGATCTCGTCCTCGACTACGTGAATTCCGAGACCGGCGTCGGCCACCGCGCCGTTGAGGGACTCGCGCTCGACGTCGCGGTCAACGAGTTCCTGTGCGTACTGGGCCCTTCGGGTTGCGGCAAGTCGACGCTGCTCGCGGCAATCGCAGGATTCCTGCGGCCGACCGGCGGCACGATCGTCATGGATGGCAAGCGCGTCGAAGGTCCAAGTGCCGAGCGCGGCGTCGTGTTTCAGGAATACGCGCTGCTGCCGTGGATGAACGTGCTGGACAACGCCGCCCTCGGCCTCAAGCTCCGCGGCGTCGCGCGCGACGAACGCTATGCGACGGCGCGCCGCTATCTGGCAATCGCCAATCTGCACAATGTCGAGCACAAGTATCCGCACGAGCTGTCCGGCGGCATGAAGCAGCGTGTCGCCGTCGCGCGCACCCTCGCCAATTCGCCCGAAGTAATGCTGATGGACGAACCCTTCGCCGCCGTCGACGCGCAAACGCGGATGACGTTGCAGGAAGAGCTCGGCCGCATTGCGATGCAATCGAAGCTCACCGTCATCTTCATCACGCACAGCGTCGAGGAAGCGATCTTCCTGGGCGATCGCGTCGCCGTGATGACGCCCGGTCCCGGGCGCATTCGCACGATCGTCCGCGTGCCGTTCGCGCGAGGAATGCGCACGTGGGCCGCGCTCAACACCGATCCGGCGTTCGCCGCGCTGCGCGAACAGTTGCTCGGTCTCGTGCGCCTGAAGTCGGAGGCGACCGACGCGGCGAGGGTCACGTGAGACTACGACTGCCGCTCATTGCCACCGGTGTCGTCGTTGCGGTGCTGATTGCCTGGTGGGGCGCCGCCTGGCTCGCGGCGGAGCGCAAGCTCGCTCCGCTTGGAACGCTTGGCGGCGACCGTGGCAGCTACCGGGTCACGCTCGATTTCGCACCCGAGCGCTTTCACCAGTTGCGCTTGCAGGAAGCCGGCCGCCTCGTGGAGGTGCGCGATCGCACGGTATTCATGATGGACGTCACGCCCGCCGCCCTGCACGGCATCGCGGGCGAGTACTGGGTCGACAGCGTCGCGAAGTGGGACGGGAAATGAGCGCCGCCGGCGCGCGCCTGGAGGGTCGATGAGCGGGACGCTCACGCTCCCGGCACCGGCGCCGCACCGGGTTTTCGGCCGCCGTGCTGCGCGCGCGCTGCGTGGCGCGGCCGGCGTGCTGCTGCTGCTCGTCGGGTGGCAGATCTCCGTTCCGCTCGTCGGGATGTCTTCGTACTTCTATCCTGCGCCGAGCGACGTCGTCGCGTCGTTCACCGACCTGGTGCGCAAGGGCATCCTGCCGGTCTATTTCGCGGACAGCATGGAGCGGTATTTCGCGGGGCTCATTGCCGGTGCGCTGCTCGGCGTCGTCTTCGGCGTGCTGATCGGACTGCATCGAACGGTCGCCGTCACGCTGTCGCCGCTGCTCAAGTTCCTGTTTGCGATCGTCGAGGTGGCGTGGATCCCGATCTTCGTCGTCTGGTTCGGCTACGGCTGGAAGACGATCTTCCTCGCACTGATCTACGTCGTGTTCTTCCCGGTGCTCTACAACACGCTGCTCGGCGTGCGCACCGCTCCACAGATTCTCGTCAATGCGCTGCGCTCGCTCGGTGCGTCACGCTGGCAGGTGCTGTGCTACGCGATCCTTCCGAGCGCACTGCCGGGGATCATCACCGGACTGCGCGTCGGCGCGGGCTTCGCATTTCGCGGGCTCGTGTTCGCCGAGATGGTCGCCGCGAAGACCGGGATCGGTTACCTGATTTTTGAAGGGACACAGACGCAACAGACGGCGCGGACGATCGTCGGCATGGTCGTCATGGGACTGACCTGGCTCGCCATCGACCTTTGCTACCTGCGGCCGCTCGAGCGCGCGACGATCGAGCGCTGGGGACTTACGGTCGACGCGGAGCAGCGCACGTGAGTGCGCGAGTGGACGTTCCTGTCGATGCGCATCGCGCCGCGATGCGCCCACTGGTGCCGCCTACGTGGCTCGGCACGCTGCCCTTCCTGCTGCTCCTCGTCGCATGGTGGCTGCTGCCGCGCGTAGTCCAGTACCCGTCGTACATGCTGCCTCCGATCAGCGCGGTGCTCGACTTTGCGTGGGAATCGATCCGCGACGGGACGCTCGCCAGGAATGTCGTCGCCAGCCTCGCGCGCCTCGCTACCGGTTTCGTCATTGGCATGGCGCTCGCCATCCCCCTCGGACTCGCGATCGCGCTCAATCGCTTCGTCGCCGACATGTTCCGACCTGTGTTGTCGTTCCTGCAGGCGATCGCCGGCATCGCGTGGGTGCCGCTCACCATCATCTGGTTCGGCATCGGCAACGGATCGGTGATCTTCGTCATCGCCAACACGATCTTCTTCGCGTCGTTGTACAACACGGTGATCGGCGTGCAGTCGATCCCCACGTCGCTGTACCGCGCCGTGCGAAGCCACGGCGGCAGCGGCATTGCGCTGTTGACCAACCTGATCCTGCCTGGTGCGCTGGTACAGCTGCTGCTCGGTGTGCGCACGTCGATGGCTTACGGCTGGCGCGCACTGGTAGCAAGCGAAATGATTGCCGGAAGCAGCGGGCTCGGGTACATGACGATGGAGGCGGTCCAGTGGCAGCGCACCGACGTGATCATTCTCGGGATGATCGTCATCGGACTCATCTGGGTCGTCATGGATCGCACGCTGTTCACCGTCATCGAGCGCCGCACCGTCGGACGCTGGGGTCTGCTGCAGCGCTGACGCAGACCGCGCAACACGCAACCATTCAACGAGGAAACCCGCTCATGCGCTGTTCTGTAGTCATCGCATCGCTGGTCGCGCTGCTCGGCGCGTGGCCCTTCGAAGCGTCCGCGCAAGCCGCGTGGCCGACCAAGCCCGTCCACCTGATCGTGCCGTTCCCCGCCGGCGGCCAGCTCGATGTCGTGTCGAGGCTCATTGCCGACAGGTTGGCGCCACTCGTTGGACAGCCAGTCATCGTCGAGGCGAAACCGGGCGCCGACGGCAACATCGCGACCGAAACCGTGGCGAAGAGCGCGCCCGACGGGTACACGTGGCTCGCCGCGAGCCCGCCGACGACGATCCAGCCGAGCGTCCGACCGAAAACGCTGCGCTACGACCCGCTGCGCGATTTCCAGGCCGTCGCGTTCATCGGCACGAGTCCGTTCCTGTTCGTCGTGCCGGCATCACTGCCTGTCAACTCGCTCAAGGAATTCGTTGCCTACGCGAAGGCTCGGCCCGGCGAGCTGTCGTATGCGGGATCTGCACGCGGCACTGTCGTTCACCTCGCCACCGAGTTGCTGAAGCACGACACCGGGATCGCGATGGAGATGATCGGCTATCAGGGCCAGCCGAGCGCAATCGCCGACCTCATCACGGGGCGCGTGCAGTTCATGACACTCGGAACGATATTGGCCGAGCCCCACATCAAGGCGGGCAAGCTGAAGGCGCTCGCCGTGCTCGATGCCAAGCGTTACGCCGGCTTGCCCGACGTGCCGACTGTCATCGAGCTCGGCTACCCCAATCTCGTGATGTCCACGTGGTTCGGCCTCGTGATGCCGCGCGAGACGCCGCGGCCGATCGTCGAGCGCGTGAATGCCGAAATCATGAAGGTGCTCGCCTCGCCGGACGTCGTCGACAAGCTGCGGGCGATGGGCGTTGACGCCGCGGCGCCGCATCCGCCGGCGAAGTTCGAGCAGTTCATGCAGGACGATGTCGCGCGCTGGAAGAAGGTCGTTGCCGACGCGGCGATCGTGCTGGACTAGGAACAGCCCTAGGATCGCCGGATGCCGATCGACGCATCGCGCAAGCGCAACGCCCAACGCCCGGGCGATCCCGGCGCGGGATACCAGGGAACGGTCGGGCGCACGCTGGGGGAATCGACGCCGTGGTGGCCGCCTCAGGTTGCCGCGCCGCGCGGCGCGCCTGACGTCGTGCTGATCCTGCTCGACGACCTTGGCTACTCGGATTTCGGCTGCTTCGGCGCCGAAATCTGTACGCCGCACATCGACGCCCTCGCCGCACACGGGTTGCGCTTCTCGCAGTACACGACGGTGCCCATGTGCACGCCTGCTCGTGCTGCACTGCTGACGGGCAAGAATCCGCACGCGGTCGGCTGCGGGTGGCTGACGTTCAACACCCCGGGCTATCCGGGGTATCAGGCGGGCGAGATCTCGGGCGATGCGCCGACGATGGCGGAGCTTCTGCGATCGCATGGCTATTCGACGTACGCGGTCGGCAAATGGCACAACACGGCTGAGTACAACGTCGCGCCGGCAGCGGACCGCGCATCGTGGCCGCTGCAGCGCGGCTTCGACCGGTTCTATGGCTTCATCGGCGGCGAAACGCATTATTTCGCGCCGGCGCAACTGGTCGAGGACAACGCGCTCGTCGATCGCGATACTTATCCCGCGGATTATTACTGCAGCGACGATTTCACGGACACGGCGATCCGCTGGGTGACATCGCACGTGTCGTCATCGCCGGAGAAGCCGTTCTTCCTTTACCTGCCATTCAACGCACCGCACGCGCCGCTGCAGCCGAAGCGGGCCGATCTCGCACGTTACGCAGGTGCGTACGACGCCGGCTGGGACGTCGTCCGCGCAGAGCGCGTCGAACGGCAGCGCGCGCTGGGCTTGCATGCACGCGCGTTCGCCATGCCCGGACGCAGCCCCGGCGTGCCCGCATGGAACGATGTTGCGGCCGAACGCCGCACGCTCTACGCCCGGTACATGGAACTCTATGCGGCGATCGTCGACAACGTCGACCAGAACATCGGCCGCCTCAAGGATCACCTTACCCGGCTGGGTCGCCTTGACAACACGCTTTTCATCGTGACGTCGGACAACGGCGCCAACGGCATTGGCGGCGTCGATGGTGCCGTCAACAATCTCGCCAAGCGGCTGATGGACCCGGACGTCGTGCGCCGCGCGCTCGACGATGGGCGATTGGGCGCGGCGGACACATGGCCCGCGTATCCGCTCGGCTGGACCGACGTGTCGTCAGCACCGTACCGGCTGTACAAGACGACGACGATGAATGGCGGCATCCGCGTACCGTTCGTCGCGCACTGGCCTGCTGGCATCCGCGACGAAGGGGCGGTCCGGCACCAGTGGATGCACGTGACCGACGTGCTGCCGACGCTGCTCGACGTGCTCGACGTCCTCTATCCCGAGCGCTTCGGCGATCATCCCACGCGATCGATGGACGGTGTCAGTGCGCGCCCGCTCTTCGCAAGCGGCGACGCGCGACCTGCGCGCACACAGCAGCACTACGAGCTCGCCGGCAACCGTGGGTTCATCCGCGACGGCTGGAAAATCGTGTCGCTGCAGGCGCCCGCCAAGCCGATGGATCTCGACAACTGGATGCTGTTCGACCTCGTCAACGATGCGACCGAGGTCCAGGATCTTGCGGGGTCGAATCCGTCGAAGCTGGCCGAGCTCGTGGCGGCGTTCGACGCCGATGCCGCTGCGAACTACGTTTATCCGCTCGACAATCGCGACGTCCGGCGATCGCTGACGATACCGCCGTTTCGCGACGCGGCATGCGCGCTGCCGCGCACGTTCTATCCGGGCAGCACGTCGGTGCTGAGTGTGGTGGCGCCGCTCGTCGCCGACCGCGACTATCGAATCGAATGCGAGTTCACGCACGCCGGGACCGACACCGGCGTCATCTTCGCGCTCGGCGATCCGCTCGCCGGCATGGCACTGTTCGCGCGCCGCGGCTCGCTCGCCTTCATCTATCACGGCGGCAACGGCAGGCCGGTGATATGCGACGGCCTCCCGCTGCGTTCGGGTCCGAACCGGTTTGAATTGCGGCATCACGCGCTCGGTGAACGGCGTGGTACCGGGGAAATCGTGATGAACGACGACGCGTGCGCGGCGCTCGACATGTCCCCGACAACGATCCTTGGCCTCGGCGTCGGCGAAGGCCTCGACATCGGCCTCGATCGCAAGCAGCACGTCACGCCGTTGTACGGCAGCGAAGGATGCAACCGCTACACCGGGTCCGTCGATCACGTGCGCATCGAGCCCGGCGCGCACCCACCGGACAGTTACGCGAATCGGCCCGAGCGCGACGCACAGCGCGATCCGTAGCGCCGCGTGCTGTAGCCGTAGTGCTCGGCGGTAGAGAGCCTCGGATAGAATGCTCGATTGATTCGCACGCCGCGCCATGCCGTCCGAGCTGCTCGAAGCAATCACGATCGAAACCGGTGCCGATCCCGATGCATCCGTCATCTGGATGCACGGATTGGGCGACGACGGCAAGGGATGGTCGGAAGTCGTGCCCGCGCTGAACCTGCCGCAATCGCTGGCGGTTCGCTTCATCTTCCCGCACGCGCCCGTAATCGCCGTGACGATCAACAACGGCATGCGGATGCGGGCGTGGTACGACATCCGACAGGCGAACCTGAGCGAGCGCGCGGACCTGGAGGGCGTCCTGACGTCACAGGCGCATGTCGACGCGCTGATCGCGCGGGAAGTTTCGCGCGGTATCGCGGCGCGGCGCGTGATACTGGCCGGCTTCTCGCAGGGCGGTGCGATCGCGCTGTATGCGGGCGTTCGGTATGCGGAGCGCCTAGGCGGCGTAATCGGCCTGTCGACGTACCTGGTCGGCTTCGACCGGGTTGCTGCGGAAGCGCTTGCGGCGAATCGCGACGTGCCGATATTCATGGCGCACGGTACGCTCGATGGCGTCGTGCAGCTGGCGTGGGCCGAGCGCTCGCGCGACGCGCTCCGCGCGGCTGGCTGGGACGTCGAGTGGCACACCTATCCCATCGAGCACTCGGCGGTGATCGACGAGATCGTCGCCGCCGGTAAGTTCATCCAAAAGGTACTTACCAAACAATAAGTAAAACAAGATAGTTAATGTGAATTCGAATATCGATCAGCCGACCCAATCGCTGCGTCGCGACGCGCGCGTCATCGGGGTCGTCAGCCTCGCGCATGGCGTATCCCACTTTCTGCAACTGGCGCTGCCACCGCTGTTTCCGCTGCTGCGCGCCGAATTCGACGTTTCATGGACGCTGCTCGGCTTCATCGCCGGGACGTTCTACATCGCGAGCGGCATCGTGCAGTTCGGTGCGGGGTTCGTCGTCGATCGCCTCGGTGCGCGACCGGTGCTGCTGGGCGGAATGACATTGCTCGTGGCGGGCACACTCTTAGGATCGCTCGCGCCCAATCCGTGGTGGCTGTTTCCGTGCGCGGCGATCATGGGCGCGGGCAACGGCGTGTTCCATCCGTCCGATTTCGCGATTCTCAACGCGAACGTGACGACGCGAAGGCTCGGCCACGCGTACTCGACGCACGGTGTCGGTGGCAATCTTGGCTACGCCCTCGCGCCGATCGTCAGCTTCGGCCTCGGCGCCGCATTCGGCTGGCGCTTCGCGATGGCGGCGATGGGTATCTGCGGCCTTCTCGTGCTAGGCGTCCTCGCAAGCCAGCGGCACATCCTCACATCGCATCGCGCGCCAGATGCGCATCTGCACACGTTGAGACGCAGTGTGGCGCTGTTCGTGAAGCCCGCGATCCTCCTCTGCTTCCTCTATTTCGTGTTCCAGACCGCCGCTGCCGTCGGACTGCAGACGTTCCTGCCGTCGGCGCTCAATGCGGGCCTCGCGGTGCCGCTGGTTGTCGCGACGTCGGCCGTTACGGCTTACCTGCTGGGCGGCACTGCCGGGATCGTCATCGGCGGGTTCCTCGCCGTCCGGACATCGCGTCACGATCGCGTCGCCGCGACGGGCCTGTTGCTGGGTGCGGCGTTGCTCGCGCTGATCGCCGCGAAGGCCGTGCCGATGCCGTGGATCGTGCCGGTGTTCGTCGTCATCGGTCTGTTCATCGGTGCGACAGGGCCGTCGCGCGACCTGATCGTACGCAACGCAACGCCGAAGGGCGCTGCCGGGCGCGTGTATGGCTTCGTCTATTCGGGACTCGACTTGGGCGCGATGCTCGGCCCGATCTGGTTCGGCATCATGCTCGACCACGGGCTTGCGCGCGAAGTGTTCTTCGTCATCGGAGGACTTTTCGTCGTCGCGATCGCAACCGTCGTGCAGGTGCGACGCGCGGTGGTGCCGCGGCCGGCGTGAAGTCGAGATGGACCTCGGCCTGACGGGCAGGCGCGCGCTGGTATGCGCGGCGAGCAAGGGCCTCGGGCGAGGGTGCGCCGAGGCGCTGGCGCGCGAAGGCGTGGACGTCACGATCTGCGCGCGTACGGCGACCGACGTCGAACGGGCCGCCGCCGAGATCGGTGCCGTTGCGGGCCGACCCGTCGCGTGGGTCGCGTGCGACATCGCCACGGCGGAAGGTCGCGCAGCGGCGCTCGACGCGTGTCCGCAGCCCGATATCCTCGTCAACAACGCCGGCGGTCCGCCACGGGGCGACTTCCGCGATTGGGACCGCGCGGCCTGGCTGCGTGCACTCGACGCGAACATGCTCGCGCCGATCGAATTGATCAAGGCCACCGTCGATACGATGATCGAGCGCCGGTTCGGTCGCATCGTCAACATAACGTCCAGTGCGGTCAAGGCGCCGATCGCCGATCTCGGATTGTCGAACGGCGCGCGCTCCGGCCTGACCGGCTTCGTCGCCGGACTCGCTCGCAGCGTCGTGCGTCACAACGTCACGATCAACAACCTGCTGCCGGGTCCGTTCGACACCGATCGGTTGCGCACGGCGTTCGACGCCCGCGCGCTGTCGTCCGGCAGGCCGGTTGCAGAGATCCGCAACGCCGCGATGGATGCGACGCCGGCGGGCCGCTTTGGCGACCCGCGCGAATTCGGTGCGATCTGCGCATTCCTGTGCAGTGTGCACGCCGGATACATCGCGGGGCAGAACATTCTGGCCGACGGCGCTGGGTACCCGGGAACCTTCTAGGGCCCGTTAACCGGCCCTAGCTCGATGCCTCCGAACCACCCTCACTGCAACCGGGCGCGGCATCCGACATGATCGACGTGTATTACTGGACGACGCCGAACGGCCACAAGCTCACGATGTTCCTCGAGGAGACGGGCCTCCCGTATGCGCTGAAGCCGGTCAATATCTCGCGCGGCGAGCAGTTCGAGCCCGAATTCCTCGCGATTGCCCCGAACAACCGCATTCCCGCGATCGTCGATCACGCGCCCGGCATCGACGGTGGTCCGGTCGCGTTGTTCGAATCCGGTGCGATCCTGCTCTATCTCGCCGACAAGAGCGGTCGGCTGATCCCGCCCGACACGCGCGCACGCTGGCAGTGCATCCAGTGGCTGTTCTGGCAGATGGCGGGCCTCGGGCCGATGGCCGGACAGAACCACCATTTCAACGCGTACGCGATCGACCCGATTCCGTACGCGATCGATCGCTACGTCAACGAGACAGGCCGGCTCTACGCGGTGCTCGATCGCCAGTTGCGCCGCCGCGAGTTCATCGTCGACACGTATTCGATCGCCGACATCGCGTGCTACCCGTGGATTCAACCCGAGCGCCAGAAGCAGAACATCGACGACTTTCCCGATCTCAAGCGCTGGAGAGAGTCGATCGCAGCGCGCCCGGCCACCCAGCGCGCGTACGCGATCGCCAAGACGATCAACGTAAAGCCTGCGATCAGCGACGAGGAGTCGCGCAAGATACTGTTCGGGCAGGGACGGCACACCGTGCGCTGAGCGGCGCGAAGACCGGTCTTGCGATCGGACTGCGGCCCTGGCCGCTATCGCAGCGCATCCCACCCGTCGGCCGCGACCTTGCCGACGATTCGAAAGCCCTGTGTGCTCCCAAGCGGCTCGACGACCGCCATCTCACCTTCGGCAAGATACGGCGGCCCGGCGAGCGCGTGAAACGGGTTGCCGTGGCTGACGATGGCGATGTTGCTGCCTGCAGGCACCGGCGTCGACAGCAGCGCTTTAAGCGCCGCGTAACGCTGCGCGTCGTCGGTGCGGGCAGGTCCGCCGCGAGCCCGCGCATCCGCCGTCGCATGACCGAACACGAGCTCGGCGGTTTCGCGCGTCCGGCAGAACGGACTCGCCAGCACCGTCGTCACGGGAATGTGCAGCCGCTTGATCGCTGCGCCGATCGCACGCGCGTCGGCGCGGCCGCGATCGGTGAGGTTGCGCTGCTGCGCGCAATCCTCGTAGCCCGTCATCTTGTCGTCGTTCTGGCCGAAGTCGGTCGCGCCGTGGCGGAAATAGAGCACGTAGCCGCCGCGCACGAGCGCGTCACGTAGCGCGATACCGGCAAGTAGCGGCGCCGGATCCGCCGCCTGCGCGAGCGCGATACAGCACGTGAGGAGCGCCAGCAGCACGAGGTGCTGCGCGGCGTGCAGCGAACGCGTCGTCATGCTGTTCCCGGTAGTGCGATGTGTGCGGACCGGTGTCAGCGCGCGTCGACGATCGCGATCGCGGGCGCAGGCGCTTCGCGCGTGAGCGAATCGTCGGTGTCGAATGCGATGTCGCCGCCAGCCATCGGGACGCCGGTCGCGCGAACGCTCCCGAAGTCGTTCAACGCGCGGTCGAGCAGGTGCGTCGGCACGACGTTGCCCATCGCGTTGAAGATCGATTCGATGCGACCGGGGAAGCGCTTCTCCCATTCCCGCAGCAGCGCACTCACCTGTTTCCGCTGCAGGTTCTCCTGCGATCCGCACAGCGTGCAGGGAATGAGCGGAAACTTCGACGCCTCTGCATAGCGCGCGAGATCGCGCTCGCGGACATACGCGAGCGGCCGGATCACGACATGCCTGCCATCGTCGGAGACGAGCTTCGGCGGCATCGTCTTCAGCTTGCCGCCGTGGAACAGGTTCAGGAAGAACGTCGCGAGCACGTCGTCGCGATGATGACCCAGCGCGATCTTCGTCGCGCCAAGCTCGCCGGCAACGCGGTACAGCGCGCCGCGACGCAACCGCGAGCACAACGAGCACATCGTTGCACCTTCGGGGATCAGCCGCTTGACGACACTGTAGGTGTCCTGCTCGACGATGCGGAAAGGCACGCCGCGGCCCTCGAGATAGCGTGGCAGCACGTCGGCGGGGAAGCCCGGCTGTTTCTGATCAAGGTTGACGGCAATAAGCTCGAACGGCTGCGGCGAGCGCCGCTGCAGCGACAGCAGGACATCGAGCAGGCCGTAGCTATCCTTGCCGCCCGACAGGCAGATCATGACGCGATCGTTGGCGTCGATCATCGAATAGTCGGCGATCGCCTGCCCAACAAGCCGGCGCAGGCGCTTCTTAAGCTTGTCGAGCTCGAAGTCCGCCTTTCGCGTGTCCTGGCGCACCGGCGAGGATGCCGATTGCGGGTTCGCGTCGAGAACGTTCTCGGTCATTCGCGGATTCTACTTCAGCGCGTATGCCGCAGCGCCGCAACGAGGTCCGGGTGTCGGGCAGCGGCAGTTTGCGGCGTTACGCGATGGGCCGCGGGCCGTTGGATGAACGTGCCGGCATCGCGATGATCGGCCGCGAGGGGAACGCAGCCCACGCAGTCGCCGCTGCGGTCGGAGGCAAGGGGAGGCGGTTGCGACGGCTGGCGCTGAGGAGCGATAGTGCTCCACCCTTTGGACAGGAAAGCGTCGACCCGGCGCAACCACTGATCAACGAGCAAGGCCGATGCCAGTGGGGCTGCCAAGCCGACGAGCGTCGCACGGGGTATTCCTGGCAAGCCGCGACGCCGAGCGGTGCAGCGCAACATGAGTACTGGTCGGACGAGCGCTGCGCAAACGAAAACGGCCGTCGCGTGACGGCCGTTGCTGCAGTTCTGCAGGGCGCTTACTTCTTCGGGGCTTCCTTCGCTGCCTCGTTAGCCTTCTTCGCTGCGTCGCTGGCCTTGGCGGCCGCATCCTTCGATGCATCCGCTGCCTGGTTCGCGGCGTCCTTGGTTGCGTCCGCGGCTTTCGACGCGGCGTCCTTTGTCGCATCGGTCGCGTCCTTGGCTGCGGCGGACGCTGCGGTGGCGGCATCCTTCGTCGCCGTGGCGGCGCTATCGGCGGCCTTCGATGCGGAAGCCTTGGCCTTGTCGGCGGCGTCTTGCGATTGCTGGCCACAGGCGGCGAGCGTCACGGTCAGTGCGATTGCCGTCAGTGCGGTGGAGACGTGTCTGATCATGTTTTTCTCCCGATCGTGGTCGATTGCGCGTTGGTGAACGTTGGCGGATTGCTAACCTTCGCGGCGCCTCCGCCAGACGACAATTATAGCAGGCGTCTACGTCGTCGTTCCCACAACGCCAGCGACAGTCCGCTCGCCACGATGATCGCCATGCCGACCGCCGACACGCCATCCGGGTGCTGGTCGAAGACGACGAAACCGAGCGCAGTCGCCCACAGGATCTGCAGGTACGTGAATGGCGTCAGCAGCGAGGCCGGCGCGTGCATGTAGGCGTGCGTGAGGCACCAGTGGCCAAGGCCCGCGAGAAGGCCCATCAGCAGGAACAGCGCCAGCGCGGTTCCACCGATGGGCTGGACGTCGATCGTGACGAGCAATGCGAGCGACAGCACGACGGTGCCGACGCTCGCGCTGTAGAACAACGTCGTGTTCGGGCTCTCGTCGAGCAGCTTGCGCGTCAGCAACTGGTAGAGCGCGTTCGCGACGGCGGCGCCCACCAGCAGGACCACCGCCGGATGCATGACGGCCGAGCCGGGCCGCAACAGCACCAGGATGCCGACGAAACCCGTGATCGACGCGATTTTGCGCGCTGCCGGCGCGTGCTCGCGCAGCAGCGGCCAGGACAGCGCGACGATGAACATCGGCGCAAGGAACGTGATCGCCGACGCTTCGGCCAGCGGCAGGTAGCGCAGGCCGCCAAAGAATCCGAGCGTTGCCAGCACGAGCATCAGCGAGCGCACGAGGTGCAGCCGCAATCGTCGCGTGCGCCAGAACGACTTGCCGACGCGGTGATACGCGAACGGCGTCACGAACAGCATCTGGCCCGCGTAACGCGCCCAGACGACGAGCAGCAGCGAATGGTCGCGCACGAGGTATTTCCCCGTCGCGTCGAGTCCCGACAGGCACAGTCCGGCGACCAGGAACAGCGGCAGCGCGTGCGCCAGCCCGCGCTGCATCGCGCTTGCCTTACGCGCTCTTCTGGATCAGCTCGCGCAGCACGAACGGCAGGATTCCGCCGTGCCGATAGTAGTCGACCTCGATGGGCGTATCGATGCGGCACAGCACAGGAATCTCGCGCTGCGTGCCGTCCTTCCGCGTCATCACCAGTGTAAGCGGCTGCTGCGGCTTGATGTCCGTCGGTACGGCGATGTCGAACGCCTCATCGCCTCTGATGCCGAGTGATTCGGCGCTTTCGCCGGGCGTGAACTGCAACGGCAACACACCCATGCCGACCAGATTCGACCGGTGGATGCGCTCGAAGCTCTTCGCGATGACGGCCTTGATGCCCAGGAGCTGCGTGCCTTTCGCCGCCCAATCGCGCGAGCTGCCGGTGCCGTATTCCTCGCCGCCGAACACGACGGTGGGAACGCCCTGGCGCTGATACTGCATTGCGGCGTCGTAGATCGGCATTTTTTCGGCAGCGCCGTTCTTGCCGTGATAGAGCGTGATCCCACCCTCGACGCGCGACCCGTCGGCGTTCGCCGGCAGCATCAGGTTCTTGATGCGAACGTTCGCGAACGTTCCGCGCAGCATCACGTCGTGATTGCCGCGTCGCGAGCCGTAGCTGTTGAAGTTGCCAACCGAGACGTCCTTTTCCTGCAAGTACAGGCCTGCCGGAGACGTCGGCTTGATCGAGCCGGCAGGAGAAATGTGGTCCGTGGTGACGGAGTCGCCGAAGATGCCGAGCGTGCGTGCGCCGCGGATGTCGGCAAGCGCACCGGGGGTCATGCTGAACCCCTCGAAGAATGGCGGCTTCGCGATGTACGTCGACGCCGGCCAGTCGTACACCTGGCCCGTCGAGCCGGCGATCGACTTCCACATCGGATTGGTGTTCGCGAGGTCGCCGTAGAGGCGGCGGAACGTTCCCGGATCGCGTGCATAGCTCAGGAGCGCACCGACCTCGTGCGATGTCGGCCAGATATCGCGCAGGTAGACCGGACCGTCCTTGCCTTCGCCGAGCGGCTCGGTGGTCAGGTCCTTCAGCATGTTGCCGGCGATCGCGTAGGCGACGACGAGCGGCGGCGACGCGAGGAAGTTCGCCTTCAGGTTCGGGTGGATGCGCGCTTCGAAATTGCGATTGCCGGACAGCACGGCCGCGCAGACGAGGTCATGGCTCGCGATCGCGTCGTTGATCTCGGGCGACAGGTCGCCGGCATTGCCGATGCACGTCGTGCAGCCGTACGCGGCGACGTCGAATCCGAGCTGCTCGAGATACGACAGCAGGTTGGTCTTGGTCAGGTAGTCGGTGACGACGCGCGAACCGGGGGCGAGCGAAGTCTTGATGTGCGGCGCGACCTTCAGGCCCTTCTCGACGGCCTTTTTCGCGAGCAGGCCAGCGGCAAGCAGCACGCTCGGGTTCGACGTGTTTGTGCACGACGTGATCGCGGCGATCAGGACATCGCCGTTGCCGATGTCGACCGGCCTCGGCGATGGCGGTGACACGCGATCGGGTGTCGGCCGGTTGTTCACCATTTCGACGTAGTCGCGCGGCATGCCCGGACGCGGAGGCTGCTGCTGCGCATCGCTGATGGCGCCGCGTCCCGCGACCATCGGCATCGTCGTGTAGCGCGTGCGCAGCTTGTCGGGCGCCTGCGAAAACCCGTCGGCGCCTGTCTTGCTGAAAAGCTCGGCGAAGCGCGCGGCGACCTTCGGCAACTCGATGCGGTCCTGCGGACGCTTCGGCCCGGCAAGCGACGGCGTGATCGTCGACAGATCGAGCGACAGGGTCTTCGTGTAATCGATCTGTCCGGTTACCGGCATCCCGAACAGCCCCTGCGCCTTGAAGTACGTTTCGAACGCATCGACCTGCGCGTCGGTGCGGCCCGTCGCGCGGAGGTAATCGACCGTCGCGGTGTCGACAGGGAAGAAGCCCATCGTCGCGCCGTACTCGGGCGCCATGTTGCCGATCGTCGCGCGATCGGGCACCGACAGCGTCCCGGCACCTTCGCCGAAGAACTCGACGAACTTGCCGACGACCTTCTCCTTGCGCAGCATTTCGGTGACCGTCAAAACGAGGTCCGTGGCCGTCGCACCTTCTGGCAAGCGACCCTTGAGCTCGACGCCGACGACGTCGGGGGTCAGGATGTACACGGGCTGGCCGAGCATCCCGGCTTCAGCTTCGATGCCGCCCACACCCCAGCCGACGACGCCAATACCGTTGATCATCGTCGTGTGGCTGTCGGTTCCGACGAGCGTGTCCGGATAGAAGATGCCGTCCTTGTTGTGAACGCCAGGCGCGAGAAACTCGAGGTTCACCTGGTGGACGATGCCGATGCCGGGCGGCACGACCTTGAACGTGTCGAATGCCTGCATGCCCCATTTCATGAACTGGTAGCGCTCGGCGTTGCGCTGGAATTCGAGCTTCATGTTGAGGTCGAGCGCGTCCTTCGAGCCGTAGTGATCGACCATCACCGAGTGGTCGACGACGAGGTCGACCGGCACGAGCGGCTCGATCACCTTCGGATCGCGATTGAGATCGGCAGCGATGTTGCGCATTGCGGCGAGGTCGCACAGCAACGGCACGCCGGTGAAATCCTGCAGCACGACCCGCGCGACGACGAACGGGATCTCGTCGGTACGCGCACCGGTCGGCGCCCAGTTGGCGAGCTGGCGCACGTGCTGCTCGGTGACCTTCTTGCCGTCGCAGTTGCGCAGCACGCTCTCCAAGACGATGCGGATCGAAACCGGTAGCCGCGAGACCTTGCCGATGCCCGCGCGATCGAGTGCAGGCAGGCTGTAGAAACTGCCGGAAGCGCCCGAGGCCAGGCGCAGCTCTTGTCGCGTGTCGAACAGGTTGTGTGCCATCGCTTTATCCCGGTTGTCGATCGCTCTTCGGAGGCTGGCCGCTGGCCGGCGGACGTGCTTTCGGGGCGCCGGCGCCTTTGGTAGCGCCCATGGCGTCGCGCATGTTCATCGTCTGGCCGTTCGGCAGCACCATGTCGCCCGGACGCTGGCCGGGCTTGCATGCGCCGGTGTGGCGCGCCGTCAGGACCATCGTGTTTTCCTTCTGACCCATGAACGGGGGGTCGTACGTCGTATGGATCTCGGTGCGGTAACTGGTGTCGCCGGTCATCGTCATCGTCGACGTCGAATGCATCCTGCTGCCGCCGAAGTCGCAGATGAAATCGCCGGTCCCGCGGTTGCCGGACATCTTGAACTCATGCTTGCTGCACATGCCCTGCATCGTGCCCGCGCCCATTTCGAACATCTGCTTCTGCACGGTTGCGTCGAGGCACATCGTCATCTTGTTGAGCTGCGGCGCGCCGCCGCCCCCCGAGCGTTCCATCTCCCACAATCCCGCCTTCAGCTTCGGATAGTCCTGGGCGGCCGCCTGTACAGAGACAACGGCGGCGAGGAGGGCGAGGGTGCCCATGGCAATACGCATCGAGGGTCCTTTGAGTGGACGGCGCCCGTTTCCGGCGCCGTTGTTGCGTGACGGGTGTGTCACGATCGCGATCACTGCACCATCAGGTCGACGAACTCGTGGACGGGTGTGGCGGCTAGCCGCTGCGCGTCGAGCGCGACGTCGAGGATCGCCTGCTGCTGCCGGCCGGCGAACCGGCGCGCGATGTTCGTGCGGAATTTTTCGATCAGCACCGGGATGCCTTCCTCGCGCCGGCGGCGATGCCCGATCGGGTATTCGACGACCACTTCCTGCGTGCGCGTGCCGTCGTTGAACTCGACGGTGATCGCGTTCGCAATCGACCGGCGCTGCGGATCGAGGTAGTCGCGCGAAAACTGGGGATCCTCGACGCAGACCATCTTCTCGCGCAGCGCATCGATGCGGGGGTCGGCGGCGATGCTGTCCTCGTAATCGGCCGCGGTCAGTCGCCCGTGGATCATCGGCACCGCCACCATGTATTGAATGCAGTGATCGCGGTCGGCCGGATTGGCGAGCGGTCCCTGCTTGTCGATGATCCGGATCGCCGACTCGTGCGTGCGGATCGTGATACGGCGGATGTCGGCGAGCCGGTCCCCGACCAGCGGGTGCAACTGCATTGCACACTCGACGGCGGTCTGGGCGTGGAATTCGGCTGGAAAGCTGATCTTGAACAGCACGTTTTCCATCACGTAGCTGCCGTACGAACGATCGAACTTGAACGGCGCGCCCTTGAACAGCACGTCGTAGAAGCCCCATGTCTTCGCCGTCAGCACGGACGGGTAGCCCATCTCGCCGGTCCTCGCGATCAGCGCGAGGCGCACCGCACGCGACGTTGCGTCGCCGGCCGCCCAGCTCTTGCGCGAGCCGGTGTTCGGCGAATGGCGATACGTGCGCAGGCTCTGGCCATCCACCCACGCAAGCGACACGGCGTTGATGATCTCGTCGCGCGTCAGCCCGAGCATGCTCGCGACGACGGCCGTCGAGGCTACCTTGACGAGCACGACGTGGTCGAGACCGACGCGATTGAAGCTGTTCTGCAGCGCGATGACGCCCTGGATCTCGTGCGCCTTGATCATGCCGGTCAGCACGTCCTGAACGGTCAGCGGCGCGCGCCCGGCGGCAACCGCATTGCGCGACAGCCAGTCGGCCGTCATCAGGATGCCGCCGAGATTGTCGGATGGGTGTCCCCATTCGGCCGCGAGCCACGTATCGTTGAAGTCGAGCCAGCGAATCATCGCGCCGAGGCTGAACGCGGCCTGAACAGGATCGAGCTGATACGGCGTTCCCGGCACCTTGGCCCCGTTGGGCACGACCGTGCCGGGCACGATCGGTCCGAGCAGCTTCGTGCACGCCGGATACGACAGCGCTTCGAAGCCGCAGCCCAGCGTGTCGAGCAGGCAGTAATGCGCGGTCTTGTAAGCCTCGGTGCTGGCGATCTTGAACTTCGTTACGTAATCGGCGATGTCGCCCAGCACCTGGTCGGCCTCGGGACGTACGTTAGATATGTGAGCGGACATTGGAAAGGCGGCTTTCAGGCTCGGCGGTCGATCGGAACGAACGCGCGGTTGTCCGGACCCGTGTAGTTGGCAGACGGTCTGATGATCTTGCCGTCCTCGCGCTGCTCGATCACGTGCGCCGCCCAGCCGGCCGTCCGCGCGATGACGAACAGCGGCGTGAACATCGACGTCGGAACGCCGAGCATGTGGTAACTGACAGCCGAGAACCAGTCAAGGTTCGCGAACATTTTCTTCGCATCGTCCATCACCGATTCGATCCGCACGGCGATGTCGAACATCTTCATGTCGCCGGCGGCAGCGGACAGCGAATGCGCGACTTCCTTGATGAGCTTGTTGCGCGGATCGCCGGTCGTATAAACCGGATGCCCGAAGCCGATGACCACCTCGCGCGCGGCGACGCGACGGCGGATGTCGGCCTCGGCATCGTCGGGCGTCGCGTAGCGGCGCTGAACCTCGAACGAGAACTCGTTGGCGCCACCGTGCTTCGGCCCGCGCAGTGCGCCGATCGCACCGGTGATGGCCGAGTACATGTCGGCGCCGGTTCCCGCGATGACCCGCGCCGTAAACGTCGACGCATTGAATTCGTGCTCGGCGTACAGGTTGAGCGACGTGTCCATCGCCCGCACCCACGTCGCCGGTGGCGGGCGCCCGTGCAGCAGGTGCAGGAAATGACCGCCGATCGATGCGTCGTCGGTCTCGACGTCGATGCGCTTGCCGTCGCGGCTGTAGTGGTACCAGTACAGCAGCATCGAGCCGAGCGACGCCATCAGCCGGTCGGCGATGTCGCGCGCACCCTGCGCGTCGTGCCCTTCGTCTTCCGGCATCAGGCTGCCCAGCATCGACACGCCGGTGCGCATCACGTCCATCGGATGCGCTGAAGCCGGAATCTGCTCGAGCATCGCGCGAACCGGTGGCGGGAGTCCGCGCATCGATGCGAGCTTGCGATGGTAGGCGGCGAGCTCGTCACGCGTAGGCAGCTTACCGTGCACGAGCAGGTAGGCGATCTCCTCGAATTCGGCGACCGCAGCCATATCGAGGATGTCGTAGCCGCGGTAATGCAGGTCGTTGCCGGTACGGCCGACGGTGCAAATCGCCGTGTTGCCGGCGGTTACACCGGACAGGGCGACCGATTTCTTGGGCTTGCCTGCAACGACGGGTGTGTCGATGGTCATCGTCTCGGGAATAGTCAGGGTTTGCGGCCTGCGAACAGCTGGTCGAGCTTCTGCTCGTACGCGTGGTAGCCGAGGAAATCGTACAAGTCGTTGCGTGTCTGCATCGTATCGACAACGGCCTTCTGCGTGCCGTCGCGGCGCAGCGCCTCATAGACGTTGAGGGCGGCCTGATTCATGGCGCGGAACGCGGACAGCGGATAGAGCGCGATCGCCACACCGGCACCGGCGATCTCGTCGGTAGTGAACAGCGGCGTCTGGCCGAATTCGGTCAGGTTGGCGAGGATCGGCACCCCGACGGCGTCGGCGAATTTCCGGTACATCGAAAGCTCGGTGATCGCCTCCGGGAAGATCATGTCCGCGCCCGCCTCGACGCAGGCCCGCGCGCGGGCGATTGCCGCGTCCAGTCCTTCGACGGCGAGCGCGTCGGTGCGCGCCATGATGACGAAGTCCGCGTCGGTTCGCGCGTCGGCGGCCGCCTTGATGCGGTCTACCATCTCCTGCTGCGAAACGAGCTCCTTGCCGGGACGATGCCCGCAGCGCTTGGCACCGACCTGGTCCTCGATGTGCATTGCGCCGGCGCCGAACTTTATCAGCGACTTGACGGTGCGCGCGATGTTGAACGCAGATGCGCCGAAGCCGGTGTCGACGTCGACCAGCAGCGGCAGCGTACAGGCGTCGGTGATGCGCCGCACGTCGGTCAGCACGTCGTCCAGATTGCTGATGCCGAGGTCGGGCAAGCCGAGCGAGCCTGCGGCGACGCCGCCGCCGGAAAGGTAGATCGCCCTGAAGCCGCTGCGTTCGGCCAGAATTGCGTGATAGGCACAGATCGCGCCGGGCACCTGCAACGGCCGCTCGGCCGCCACCGCGGCGCGAAAACGGGCGCCAGCACTGGCGTTCACCGCGGCGTCCGTCACCCGAGCAGCGCGGCGACGCCGGCGCGTTCTTCCTCGAGTTCCTTCAGCGTCGCATCCATCCGCTCGCGCGAGAACGCGTCGATGTCGAGGCCTTCGATCCGCTTGTATTCGCCGGCATCGGTAGTCACCGGCACGCCGTACATCACGTCTTTCGGTATGCCGTAGCTGCCGTCCGACGGCACGCCCATCGTCACCCAGCGGCCGTTGCTGCCGAGCATCCAGTCGCGGACGTGATCGACAGCCGCGTTGGCCGCCGACGCCGCCGACGACAAGCCGCGCGCCTCGATGATCGCCGCGCCGCGCTTGCCGACCGTCGGAAGGAAGACCGTGCGGTTCCAGTTCTCGTCGTTGATCAGGTCTTTCAGGGATTTGCCGCCAACGGTCGCGAAACGATAGTCCGGGTACATCGTCGGTGAATGGTTGCCCCAGACGATCAGCTTCTCGATGTCGCCGACCGGCTTCCCGCTTCTGGCCGCGAGTTGCGACAGCGCCCGGTTGTGGTCGAGTCGCAGCATCGCGGTGAAATGACGGCTCGGCAGGGAAGGCGCCGACTTCATCGCGATGTATGCGTTGGTGTTCGCGGGGTTTCCGACGACGAGCACGCGGACATCGCGCGATGCGACGCGGTCGAGCGCCTTGCCCTGCTCGATGAAAATCTTGGCGTTCTCGAGCAGCAGGTCCTTGCGCTCCATGCCCGGGCCCCGCGGACGAGCGCCGACGAGCATCGCGATGTCGGCATCCTTGAACGCGACGTTCGGATCGGATGCGCCCTGCATGCCGGCGAGCAGCGGAAACGCGCAGTCCTCGAGTTCCATCATCACGCCCCGCAGCGCAGCCTGCGCCTTGTCGAGCGGCAGTTCGAGAAGCTGGAGGATCACCGGCTGGTCCTTGCCCAGCATGTCGCCGGCGGCGATCCGGAACAGCAAGCTGTAGCCGATCTGGCCGGCGGCGCCGGTGACGGCGACGCGGACGGGTGCTTTCATTGCGGGCTCCTGGAACGGAAGGGAGGGCAGTGTCGCGTTTCTGCAGGACACGACGCCGGTTCGCCGAGGCATCGCGCAAGCCGAACGGGCGGACCTGCTTCGAATGGTAGGCGCGCGTCCATTTGCTGTCAATGTCCTATAACTGATATAAGATATAAGAGTGAGATCGCAAGCGCCGACGTTCCAGCCGCTATACGTGCAGACGAAAGCGTTGCTCGAGCACGCGCTCGAAGCCGGCGAATGGCCGCCGGGCACGGCGATACCCGCCGAAGTGGCGCTGGCGGCGCGCTTCGGCGTGTCGCAAGGCACGGTGCGCAAGGCCATCGGCGCGCTCGCCGCGGAGAACCTGCTCGTCCGCCGGCAGGGCAAGGGCACGTTCGTCGCGACGCATACCGAGGAGCCTGCATCCAATTTCCGCTTCCTGCGCATTCGCCGCAACGACGGGCGTCCCGAGTACCCCGGCAGCCGACTGATCGACCTACGACGCGGTAAGGCCGGTGCAGAGGTCGCACGAGCGCTGGCAATCAAGCAGGGCGACGGCATCTACATCCTGCGACGGATTCTCGACTATGCGAGCCGGCCGGTGGTGCTGGACGAGATCACGCTGCCGGCCGCGCTGTTCAACGGGCTGACGCGCGCGCGCTTTTCCGGATACCCCGGCTCGATGTACGGCTTCTTCGAAACCGAATTCGGCGTGCGGATGCTGCGCGCCGAGGAGCGACTGTATGCCGTGGCCGCCGATCGCGCGGCTGCGGAGTTACTGGACGTTGCCGCGGGCTCGCCGTTGCTCGCCGTCGACCGTATCTCGTTCACGTACGGCGACCGCCCGGTGGAAGTCCGGCGCGGCTTGTGCACGACGCGACACGAGCATTACTGGAATGCGCTGACCTGACGCGCGGGAATCACGCCGGGCGCTGTTTTGGTCGAGCGGCGCGAAGGATCGGCGTCGGCTATAATTTGATGCTGTGCAAAAAGCTTCGGAATCCGGCGCCGCGGACCATCACCCGTGCTTTTCTGCGGTTTCGTCCACTGTCTTCCTTCGAGGATTGAATGGCTGCCGCTGACCGCCCCGTAGCCAGGCCGCGCCCGGTCTACCTCAACCTGATCGCGATCCGCCTACCGCTGCCGGCGGTCGTTTCCATCCTGCACCGAATTACCGGCGCGCTGCTGTTTCTCGTGGGAATTCCATTGCTGCTGTGGTTCATCCAGCGGTCACTCGCGTCGCCCGACGCGTTCGAGGCGGCGATGCGGCCGCTGAAGACGCCGCTCGGCAAGCTCGTGCTGTTCGGCCTGACCTGGGGATACCTGTTCCATTTGCTCGCGGGCCTGCGCCATCTGGCGCTCGATCTGCACGTCGGGATTCAACTTGCGCCGGCGCGCAGTTCGGCCGCTGTTCTGCTCGTGCTGTCGGTAGTGCTGGCCGTAGCCATCGCGGTGCGGCTATGGTGAGCCGCGCGCAGATATCGCCGGTCGGCGCGCACTACGGTCTGGGCGACTGGTTGTCGCAGCGCGTGACGGCGATCGTGATGATCGTTTATACGGTGCTGTTCCTCGGTATCGTGCTCTGGCATGGCGGCCTCGATTACGCCGCATGGAAGGCGCTTTTCTCGGGCAACGCGTTCCGGATCGCAACGTTCGTGCTGATGGTCGCCTTGCTGTGGCACGCGTGGGTCGGCGTGCGCAACATCCTGATGGACTACGCGAAGCCGATGAGTCTGCGGCTCGCGCTGCAGATCGCCGTCATCTGCCTGCTGGTCGCCTACGGCGGCTGGTCGGTCCAGGTGCTGTGGGGCGGGCCATGATCGCCGCCGAACTGCGAGCGCCGCGAGGTTGCCGATGAAGCTTCCGACCCGCCGGTTCGACGCGCTGATCATCGGCGCCGGGGGCGCGGGCATGCGCGCGTCGCTGCAACTTGCCGAGGCGGGGTTGAGCGTTGCCGTGCTGTCGAAGGTGTTCCCGACGCGTTCGCACACGGTCGCTGCGCAGGGTGGCATCGGCGCGTCGCTCGGCAACATGTCGGAGGACAACTGGCTCTGGCACATGTACGACACGATCAAGGGCTCCGACTGGCTCGGCGATCAGGATGCGATCGAGTACATGTGCCGGATGGCGCCTGAAGTCGTCTACGAGCTCGAGCACTTCGGCATGCCGTTCGACCGCAATCCGGACGGCACGATCTACCAGCGTCCGTTCGGCGGTCACTCGATGAATTTCGGCGAGAAATCCGTGCGCCGCGCGTGCGCTTCCGCCGATCGGACCGGCCACTCGATGCTGCACACGCTGTATCAGCGCAACGTCCGCGCACGCACGCAGTTCTTCGTCGAATGGATGGCGCTCGATCTCATCCGCAACGCAGAGGGCGATGTCGTCGGCGTCACCGCACTCGAGATGGAAACCGGCGACGTCATGATCCTCGAAGCCAAGGTCACGGTACTCGCGACCGGCGGGGCGGGCCGGATCTTCGCTGCGTCGACGAATGCGTTCATCAATACCGGCGATGGCCTCGGTATGGCGGCGCGCGCCGGCGTGCCGCTCGAGGATCTGGAGTTCTGGCAGTTCCACCCGACCGGCGTGGCCGGCGCGGGCGTGTTGATCACCGAGGGCGTTCGCGGTGAAGGCGGAATCCTGCTGAACGCAAACGGCGAGCGCTTCATGGAGCGTTACGCGCCCAATCTCAAGGATCTCGCGTCACGCGACGTCGTCAGCCGCTCGATGGACCAGGAGATCAAGGAAGGGCGCGGCTGCGGGCCGCACAAGGATTACGTACTGCTGAAGCTCGATCACCTCGGGCCGGACGTCATCATCAAGCGCCTGCCGTCGATTCGCGAGATCGCCATCAAGTTCGCGAACGTCGATCCGATCAAGGAACCGATCCCGGTCGTGCCGACGATCCATTACATGATGGGCGGCGTGCCGACGAACATGCACGGCCAGGTCGTCGCCCCGCAGGACGACAATCCCAACACGGTGATCGAGGGACTCTATGCGGTCGGCGAGTGCGCGTGCGTGTCCGTGCACGGCGCGAACCGTCTCGGCACGAATTCGCTCCTCGACCTGCTCGTGTTCGGCCGCGCGGCCGGCAATTTCATCGTCGAGCGCAACATACCGGGCACGTCGCACCGGCCGCTGCCTGCCGATGCCGGCGACCTGTCGCTCGCGCGTCTCGCGCGCCTCGACTCGGCAACCACCGGCGAGAGCGTGCCGGAGGTCGGCAACGACTTGCGCAAGGCGATGCAGGCGCATTGCGGCGTGTTCCGCAACCAGCAGCTGCTGTCCGAAGGTGTCGAGAAGGTGATGGAGCTCGAGCAGCGAGTCCAGCGGACAGCGATCAAGGACCACAGTCGCGTGTTCAATACGGCGCGCGTCGAAGCGCTCGAGCTCGACAACCTCATCGAGACGGCCAAGGCGACGATCGTGTCGGCGGAGGCCCGCCGCGAGTCGCGCGGCGCGCAGGCGCGCAGCGATTATCCGGAGCGCGACGACGTCAACTGGCTGAAGCACACGCTCTGGTATCGGGATGGCAATCGGCTCGAGTACAAGCCCGTGAACATGAAGCCGTTGTCCGTCGACGCATTTCCTCCCAAAGCTCGCACTTACTGATGCTTCGCATATGAGCGCCATGCCGCGTTGCTGCTCGCTCGCGATCCTCACGTACGCCGATGTACGTTCCGGTCGCTCGCTCCGCGGCGCCTTGCCTGGCGCTCATCTGCTCGATCAGTGCACTGTCTCAAACGCCCGGAAAACCGCATGAAATTCCGTATCTATCGGTACGACCCCGAACGGGACGAGAAGCCGCGGCTGCAGGATTACGAAGTTGCGCTCGATCCGCACGACCGGATGCTGCTCGACGCGCTTATCCGGCTGAAGACGATCGACGACTCGCTGTCGTTCCGGCGCAGCTGCCGCGAAGGGGTCTGCGGCTCGGACGCGATGAACATCAACGGCAAGAACGGCCTCGCGTGCATCACGAACCTGAAGACGCTGAAGGAGCCCGTCGAGCTGCGGCCGCTGCCGGGATTGCCGGTGATCCGCGACCTGATCGTCGACATGAGCCAGTTTTTCAAGCAGTACCACTCGATCAAGCCGTATCTCGTCAACGACACGCCGCCGCCCGAGCGCGAACGGCTGCAGTCGCCGGCGGAACGCGAGGAGCTCGACGGCGTCTACGAATGCATCCTCTGCGCATGCTGCTCGACGTCCTGCCCGTCGTTCTGGTGGAACCCGGACAAGTTCGTGGGTCCGGCCGGACTGCTGCAGGCGTATCGGTTCATCGCCGACAGCCGTGACCGCGATCTCAACGCCCGGCTCGACAACCTCGAGGATCCCTATCGGTTGTTTCGCTGCCATACGATCATGAATTGCGTCGACGTGTGCCCGAAGAACCTCAACCCGACGCTGGCGATCGGCAAGATCAAGGATTTGCTGGTGAAGCGAACGGTGTGACATTCCGATTCGGCACCGCGCAACGACACGAGATGGGTATCCGGCGGCCTGCCGGCGGATGCGGCCCGAATCCCGGCGGTACGCATGGCCATCGATGACGACCGCCTGCGACGGATCCGCTGGCGATGCCGCCGCGGCATGCTGGAGAACGACCTCGTGCTGGCGCGCTTTCTCGACACCTGCGGCGACGTGCTGACCGATGCCGACGTCGCGAGCCTCGACGCGTTGCTCGACATGAGCGACAACGCGCTGTGGGACGTCATCGCCGGGCGCGCCGAGCCCGAAGCGACCCACGCGGCGTTCGTTGCGCGGTTGCGGGCATTGTGAGACGCCCCGATGAGAATTTGAACCGCCGCCCCCATCTGTTGAAGTGAGTCTCGCCCCGCACCCCATTGCCCCGCTCCGAAGGACGCACGATGACCGACCGTACTGCGACGCTTAACTTCTCCGACGGCGCCCAACCCGTCACCTTCCCGATCCTGTCTGGAACGATCGGTCCCGACGTGATCGACATCCGGACGCTGTACGCGAAGACCGGCAAGTTCACGTACGACCCCGGATTCATGTCGACGGCTGCGTGCAGCTCGGCAATCACCTACATCGACGGCGACAAGGGCGAGCTCTTGTACCGCGGCTATCCGATCGAGGAGCTCGCCGTTCGCTGCGACTATCTCGAGACGTGCTACCTGCTGCTCTACGGCGAGCTGCCGAACGTTTCGCAGAAAAAGGACTTCGTCGATCTCGTCACGCGCCACACGATGGTCAACGAGCAGATGCAGTTCTTCATGCGCGGGTTCCGCCGCGATGCCCACCCGATGGCCGTGCTGACGGGCATGGTCGGCGCGATGAGCGCGTTCTATCCGGACTCGATCAACCTGGACGATGCGCATCAGCGCGACATCTCGGCGCACCGGTTGATCGCGAAGATGCCGACGCTGATCGCGATGGCGTACAAGTACTCGGTCGGCCAGCCGTACGTCTATCCGCGCAACGAGCTGTCGTACGCCGCAAACTTCATGCGGATGATGTTCGCCACGCCGTGCGAGGACTACTCGGTCAACGATGTGTTGGTGCGCGCGCTCGACCGAATTTTCATCCTGCACGCCGACCACGAGCAGAACGCGTCGACGTCCACGGTGCGGCTGTGCGCGTCGTCGGGCACGAATCCGTTTGCCGCGATCGCCGCGGGCGTCGCATGCCTGTGGGGGCCCGCGCACGGCGGCGCCAACGAGGCTGCGCTCAACATGCTCTACGACATCCAGTCGCAGGGTGGCATGGCCAAGATCGGCGAGTTCATCGCCAAGGTGAAAGACAAGAACTCGACGGTGCGGTTGATGGGCTTTGGTCACCGCGTGTACAAGAACTACGATCCCCGCGCCAAGCTGATGCGGGAGACGTGCTACGAAGTGCTCGGCGAGCTGGGACTCGGCGACGATCCGCTGTTCAAGCTCGCGATGGGTCTCGAGAAGATCGCGCTCGAGGACGATTATTTCGTGCAGCGCAAGCTGTATCCGAACGTCGACTTCTACTCGGGCATCGTGCAGAAGGCGATCGGCATTCCAGTGCAGCTCTTCACGGCGATATTCGCACTTGCCCGCACCGTCGGCTGGATCGCGCAGCTGAACGAGATGGTGTCCGATCCGGAGTACAAGATCGGGCGGCCGCGGCAGTTGTTCACCGGTGCGACGCGGCGCAGCGTAAAACCCATCTCGGAACGCGGATAGGTCGCGCGCGGGACGGGCGCGGCCGCCCGGACACGTAGCTGAAGGACACATTTATGGGAACGATGCAGGAACTCGAGTCGTCCAGCACGCTGTTCGGCAGCAACGCGCCGTTCGTCGAGGAGCTATATGAAGCCTACCTCGCCGATCCCGCGACTGTGTCGCCCGAGTGGCGCAGCTACTTCGACGAAGTCAAGGGCGACGCGGCGGACGTACCGCACGGCGCCGTCATCGAGTCGTTTCGCGAGCTCGCGCGGAACCGCCGCGTTGCCGGCGCGATGGTCGACGAAACGACCATGCACAAGCAGGTGCTCGTGCTGCGGCTGATCAGCAAGTTCCGCACGCTCGGCATGCTGCACGCCGATCTCGATCCTTTGAAGCGGCAGGAGCCGCAGTACATCCCCGACCTCGACTTGCGCACGTACGGCTTCACCGAGGCCGACCTCGACACACCGTTCGACGTCGGCTCGTTCAAGGCCGGCCCGGGGCGGATGCGGCTGCGCGACCTGATCGAAGCGCTGAAGGACACGTACACGCGCACGTTCGGCGCGGAGTACATGTACATCTCCGACACGCCGACGAAGCGGTTCGTACAGGAACGCCTCGAGCTGATCCGCTCGCGCCCGAACTACAGCGCCGACGAGCGCAAGCACATCCTCGAACGGCTCACCGCCGCCGAGACGCTCGAGCGCTACCTGCACACGAAATACGTCGGGCAGAAACGTTTCTCGGGCGAGGGCGGTGACTCGATGATCCCGATGCTCGACCTGATGATCCAGCGC
>Ga0207689_10000417_pt1 | contig 39835 bp, 33 predicted proteins | sample KBSMisM52_FD_184312 | JGI IMG/M metagenome (GOLD analysis project Ga0207689, IMG submission 184312) | Miscanthus rhizosphere microbial communities from Kellogg Biological Station, Michigan, USA - KBS Miscanthus M5-2 (SPAdes) (version 2) | ecosystem: Host-associated > Plants > Roots >...
GCATGCCGACTGAAGGCGCATCCGGATCGAGCACCGCCCGCGTGTGATCGACGATGATCTTCGGTCGGCCGGTGCTGCCGCCGCTGGCGATCGCCTTGACGTGTGGGGAGATGCGCGCCGGCAGCGGCGAATTCGCGTTCGCGTCGTCGAATACTGATCGCTCATCGACGACTGCGATTCGTGGCTGCAGGACATCGATCATCGCCTGCAGTTCGAGCGCAGGCAGACGATGCGACAAAGGTGTCGGCGTAGCGCCGAGCATCCAGCAACCGAATGCCAGCTCCAGCACTGCAGTCCCGTTCGGCAGCGCGAGCGCAACGAAGTCGCCTTCCTGCACGCCGAGCTTTTGCAGAGCAAGGGCGCGTGCACGGGCACGCAATGCCAACTCGCCGCGCGTGAGCGTCGTGGATCCGCAAGTCAGCGCCGGGCGCTGCGGGTCGCGAGCCGCCTGCACATCGAGCATCTGACCCAGTGGCTGGGGATTTTTCGGTGGGACGAAGGTGAAGGCGCGGGTCATTCCGCTCGCTCGACGCTGGCGCCGTATGGGCGCAGGCCGAAGTATAGGAACAGCACGCTCGCGGGCAACACCACTGCCTCGACACTGAACAGCGCATAGCGCAATTGCGCGGGGTCGCGGAAAACGTAGTCGTTCAGCAGCGCCGGGATGGTCGGGCCGAGGCCGCTTGCTATCAGATTGCCGACGAAGAAATAGATTGCCGTCATCTGCGCGCGCAGCGGATTCGGTGTGATCACCTGGAGCGCCGCGGCCGGCAGTCCTTGCGGATAGGCCATGAAGAACACAGCGGCACCGAGCGTGAGCGTCGCCAACCTCGCGTCATGTAGCAGCGGGGTGATTAGCAGAAACGGCACGCCGCACAGGATGCCGATCAAGGCAGCGCGCAGAATTGCATCGCGCCGACCGGTTGCCGCCAGTCGGTCTGCGACCCATCCGCCGCAGTACACGCCGGCAGTGCCGAGCACGAACAGCATCGAGCCGATCACGAAGCCCGCGTGCGGCGCATCCCAGCCGTGCGTGCGCATCATCATCGACGGACCCCAGAACAGGTAGCAGTTGATGCCGACGCCGAACAGGGTGAACGCCGAGATGTGGCAGACCAGCGTCCGCGCGTTTTCACGCATGAAGGCGCGCAGCGCACGCCAGCTGCTCGGCGCTTCATCCGTCGTAGCAGCGCGGCGGCCGTGCGCACGTCGCATCGGCTCGCGGATCAGCGACATCAGCAGCAGTACCGGCAGACTCAATGCGGCGACAATGAAGAACGTGAGCTGCCAGGAAAATACCTCGCCGACGACAGGCAAGTCGTGCATGGGCGCGCTCGAGACGGCCTTGACGACGGAGCCGCCGATCATCAGCGCGAGACCCGCGCCGAAGTACAGGCCCATCGAGTACACGCTGACCGCGAGCGCGACCTTGCGCGGCGGGAAGTAGTCGGCGAGCAATGAAAACGCGGCGGGGGAGAGCGCCGCTTCGCCGACACCGACGCCGACTCGTGCCGCGAACAAGCCCCAGAAGCTTCGCGCCAATCCACAGGCAGCGGTCATGAGACTCCAGAACGCGAGGCCCGCCGCCATCAGGTTGCGACGATGCGTCTGGTCTGCGAGCCGCGCGATCGGAATACCAAGCGTCGTGTAGAAGATCGAGAAGGCGAGGCCGCCGAGCAGGCTCACCTGCGTATCGCTGATGTGCAGATCGCGGCGAATCGGCTCGATCAGCAGCGTCAGGATCTGCCGATCGACGAACGAGCAGGTGTACGCGAGCGTGAGCACGATGACCACGAACCACGCGTAGACCGGGTTGAACCCGGTCGCAACGCGTTCAACTGCCGGCGACGACATCGGCGCGTCCGTTGTTGATCACGACGACGTTGTCACGCGCAGGCACGCTCGTTCGAAACGACACCACGGCGCCATCCTGCCAGATCTCGGTGCGCAGGATGTCGCCGGGATAAACGGGCGAGCTGATGCGTGCACCGAAGGTCCGCAGGCGTCGTGGGTCGTAGCCGCAGGCGCCCTGCAGGACAGCTCGCGCAGCGAAGCCGTAAGTGCACATGCCGTGCAGGATGGGCCGCGAGAAGCCAGCGGCTCGCGCGGTCGTCGGATCGGCGTGCAGGGGGTTGCGGTCCCCGCACAGTCGATAGGCGAGGGCTTGCTCCGGCCGCGTGACTCCTTCGACGACCGTATCGGCCGCGCGGGTCGGCATCGTGTGCGGCGTCGGTGCGCTGCCGGTCGAGAAGCCGATGCCGCCGTCCGCGCGCGCAAAATTGGTGATGATGTTGGTTGCGATCGGCTCGCCGGACGTGGCATCGCGTAAGACTTGCTCGCACACGACGAGCAAGCCGCGACCAGGCCCTTTGTCGTAGATGCCCGTGATGCGCGAAGACACCCGGCCGCGCCCCTCGGGCGGTATCGGCCGGTGGAAGACGTTGCGCTGCTCGCCGTGCAGCGACATCGCAAGGTTGACGCCGCTTTCCTGCATCCAGCGGTCGTCGTAGTAGAGGGTGATGGCGTTGGTCGGGCTGACCAGAAATCCCGGGCCTTCCAGCACATAGCGCAGCTCGCGCTCGTCGAGCGGATCCTGACCGAAGCCGGTCGCCAGCGCATACAGCTGGCAATCGCGCTGCGTCCAGGCGCACTCGTGGTCGGGCAGCTGCAGCGCCAGCAGACGTTCGTGGTTCACGGCCATGCGCGGTCCCCCAAAGTTCGTTCTGGCAAGTATATAAGCAGCCGCGGAGATCGGGAGAATAAGCCTGCAGATAGTGCAGCTCGCACCGCGCGCGACATCCTTCACTTGACGAGTCTAGTTTCGCAAGTTACAACGGTGCCGACTTTAGGTGGCTTCCGCGACGGCAAAGGAGCGGCCAGCTGTTCCGCGTAAGCGCAAGCCGGTTTGTTCGCATCGTTACGGGGGATTTCTATGTCCGTCCTGGACCGCAAGCCCGGCGCCGTCGCCTGGGCAAGTCTCATCGGCTTATCGATCACGACCGCGTCAATCACGCCTGCGCTGGGCGCCGAGGGCGGCGACGCCGCCGCGACCGGGCCCTCGCTCGAAGAAGTCGTCGTTACCGCGCAGAAGCGCGAGGAGCGTCTGCAGGACGTGCCGGTCGCGATCAGCGCCGTCGGCGCCGACGCGCTCGAAGCCAATCGCGTCACCGATCTCTACACGCTCGCGGCGAGCGTGCCGTGGGTCAACATGACGCAGGACTCGGCGGTCTCGCAACAGCTCAATATCCGCGGCATCGTCAGCGTGAAGCTCAACGATGCGTCGGCAGAGCCGTCGGTCGGTCTGTTCGTCGACGAGGTGTACGTCTCGCGCATGGGCTCGGCGTTCACGGACTTCTTCGATCTCGATCGCATCGAAGTCATCCGCGGCCCGCAGGGCGTACTGTTCGGCAAGAGCGTCGTCGGCGGCGCGCTGAGCGTCGTCACCGCCAAGCCGAGCTTCACGCCGGGCGGCGCGGCCACGGTTTCCTACGGCAACTACGACAGCTTCATGACGAATGGCCACCTGACCGGCGGTCTGACCGAGAACGTCGCCGCGCGCTTCGCATTCCAGGTGCGCGATCGCTCCGGTTACAACCGCAACGTGTTGCTGAACCGCGACCTCGACGACCTGAGTTCCTACCAGGCGCGTGCGCAGTTGCAGTTCGGTCATCCCGACGATGAGTTGCGCGCACTGCTGTCGGTCGAGTACGGCAAGGACGAGAGCAACGGCACGATTCGCGCTGCCATCGACGACCCGGCGGTCGCTGGCATCGGCAGCTTGGGCGCCTTCCGCGCTGCCAACGGCCTGGGTGATCGCGAGGACATGAGCCCGGAGGCGGAGTACGTCAAGCGCCATTCCATCGGCGCGAGCTTCCGTATCGACTGGGACGGCATCAGCAACGCGACGTTGACGTCGATCAGCGCCTACCGCGATTCAAAGGCCGAGTGGGGCTACAACCAGATCGGCTTCGACAATCCGCCGTCGATCGTCGATACGTTCGTGTTCCAGACCGAGACGCCGCAGACTTTCAGCCAGGAACTGCGGCTCGCGTCCAACTCGGATTCGCCGCTCGAGTGGCTGGTGGGTGCGTACTACCAGCACGACGATATCGACCGTCCGTATCAGCACGACGCGCACGCGACTGCGCTGGCTGTTTTCAGCGGTCACAGCTTCTACAACGCGTCGGCGAAGATCGAGACGGCGGCGGCGTTCGGCCAGCTCGGCTACGACTTCAAGAACGGCTGGAAAGTGACGGGCGGCGTGCGCTATCTCAACGACGACAAGTCCGGCACGAAGGACGTCACCTGTCTCGACGACGGCGGCGACGGTGCCTGCGTGACGCCGTTGCGCGGCCCGGTGGGCACGCACTGGAACGTCAGCTACGGTAAATCGTGGGACGCGGTCACCGGCCAGGGCAACGTCGAGTACCGGTTCAACGACTCGGCGCTGGCCTACGCGAGCATCGCGCAGGGCTTCAAGGGCGGCGGCTGGGACTTCATTCCGCCGACACCGGAAGCGGCGCAGATCTCGTTCGATCCGGAGAAGGTCACGAACTACGAGGTCGGTCTCAAGTCGGATCTGTTCGACCGACGGCTGCGTGTGAACACCGCGGTGTTCGAGATGGACTACAAGGATCTGCAGGCGCAGCGTACCGATCTCACGTGTCTGTGCTTGATCACGTCGAACGCCGGCAGCGCACGCATCCGCGGCGTCGAGCTCGAAGTCGAAGCGGCAGCGACCGACGGTCTGACGATCAACGCTGCGCTCACGTCGCTCGATCCGGTGTACGAGGACTACAACGACAATGCCGGCCACATCTACGACGGCAAGACGATGCAGCGCACGCCGAAGTTCAAGTACAACGTCGGTTTCGCGTACAACTCAGATCTGGGCAGCTGGGCGAACGCGCTGGAAGCACGCGTCAACTACACGCACCAGAGCAAGATGTATTGGGCGCCGGACAACATCAGTTTCGAGCCAGCTTACGGCTTGCTGGACGCGTCGGTGCGTCTGAACGGGCCGTCGCAGAACTGGGCCGTGACGCTGTGGGGCAAGAACATCACGGACGAGCTGTATTCGCAGCTCGGCCTGCCATTCCTCGGCGACCTGGTCGAGGTGTGGGGACCGCCGCGCACTTACGGCGTCGACTTCACCTACTCGTTCTGAGGCAACGCATGAGCGCGCAGCAGGAGATCCGCCAGACGCTCGCGACGATGTTCGACCAATGGAATCGCGAAGACCAGAAAAGCTACATGCAGCACTACTGGAACAGCGACGACATGCGCTGGTCGATGAAGGGTGTCTGGTACAAGGGCTGGTCGTCGATGAACGAGATCTACGGCGCCGACTATCCGCAGGGCGCCATGGGCATCACGGCGCTGTTCGACATCGAAGTGCAGATGCTCGCCGAGGATCTCGGCATCGCGCTGTACACGTGGACCCACAACACGCCGCGCGAGAATGTCGCCGGCTGCACGAGCCAGGTGTTTCGCAAAATCGGCGGCGCCTGGCTCGTCATCAACGAGAACAGCGCGCGCGTGCCGGCCAAGTGAGAAATGGGGACAGTCCCCATTTCTGCGGCGGAAACGGGGACAGTCCCCATTTCCCGCTATAGTGCGCCACGGATGAAGCAGCAGGCAGTCAACCAGCCGAAGGCAACCGAAGGTATCGCCGGCATCGCCGCGCGAGTCGGGCCGGAGCGCGCCGGTGCAATCCTGCGCAGCAGTCAGGTCGCGATGGCGTTCGAGGCGCTCGGCGATCGCTGGTCCGCACTCATGTTGCGCGAGATCTTTCTCGGCGCACGCCGCTTCGAGGAGCTGGTGGCGGCGACCGGCGCCAATCGTGCGACGCTGACCTCTCGTCTGCGCACGCTCGTCGACGAAGGCATTCTGCATCGTCATCCGTACCAGGTGCGGCCGACGCGTTACGAATACCGTCTGACGCGCATGGGTGCCGATCTCTACCCGACAGCGCTGATGTACTGGCTATGGGAACGTCGCTACGGCGGCAGCCAGTCCGACGTGCCGCGGGATCTGGTGCATCGGACCTGCGGCAAGAAGACGATGCCGCTGCTCATGTGCCGCGCCTGCCGCGAGCCCATCGACATTCGCAGCATCAAGGTCGAGATCGTCGCGGATCCGGACGAGCGGCAGGTGAGCCTCCCCAAGCACTGCCTGCACGTCGGCGCCAACTCCTGGCGTGAGATCGAGGAGGGCACGGTGCATGTCATCGACGTCATCGGCGATCGCTGGGCTGCGCTGGTGCAGGCGTCCAGCTACTTCGGGCTGCATCGCTTCGCAGATATCCAGGCGGCGCTGTGCGTGTCGACCAATACACTCGCCGACCGCTTGCGCATGCTGGTCCAGGCGCGCGTCTTCGAGCGTTTTCAATATCAGGATCGTCCACCGCGTTACGAGTATCGACTGACCGAGCGGGGTCGCGAGCTGTACCTGCCGGCGTTTACGCTGCACCAATGGGCCGACCGCTGGCTGCTGCGCGGTCGCACGGCGCCGCTGCAACTTAGCCATCGATCGTGCGGCAATACCGCAGACGGCGCTGTCGTCTGCAACCACTGTCGCGAAGAGCTGCAGCCTCGTGATGTCGAGCAGCGAAGACCTTCACGTGGCCGCTGAAGCGCAACACCCGCAATGGTTCGACCCGGCGATGCCGAGTCGCGAGCAGTGCGTCCTGCCTGCGCTGCTGGCGGCGCGTGCTGCGGCGACGCCTGATCGTGATTTTCTGCTGTACGAAGACGGTAAGCGTTGGAGCTACGGCCACACCTACGCGTTGGCGCGTCGTGCGGCTACCGGACTTCGTCGCTGCGGCGTGCAGAAGGGCGACAAGGTGCTCGTGTGGCTGCCCAATGGACCCGACGCAGTCCGCGCGTGGTTCGGAGCCAATCTGGTCGGCGCGTGCTTTGCGCCACTCAATATCGCTTATCGAGGCCGATTGCTCGAGCACGCGATCGAGCAGTCCGGTGCGACAGTCATGGTGTTGCACGCCGGGCTGATCGAGCGCCTGCAAGGTATCGACATCAAGCAGCTCAAGACGCTGATCGTTCTCGGCGAGAGGCCGGCGAACATGCAGTGGTCGGGTGCAGTCTTCGGCCCGGAAGTGCTTGATGGGGCCGACGACGGCGTGGCCGATGCGCAGGTCGAGCGTTGGGACGCGCAGATGCTCATCTTCACGTCCGGCACCACGGGCCCGTCGAAGGGCGTGCTGTGCACTTACCTGCAGATCAACACCGCAGCCCGCGTGCAGTACGGCTATATGAAGGCGGACGATTGCATGCTCATCGAGCTGCCGATGTTTCATATCGGCGGCGTCGGCTCGATCAGCGGCGCGTTGATCGCCGGCTGTCGTGCCGTGCTTTGCGAGAGCTTCAGTACCGAGCGCTTCTGGTCGCGCGTCCATCAATACGGCGCAACGACGACCAGCGGACTGATCGGCGCGATGCCGGCATTCCTCGCCAAGCTGCCGCCGTCGCCTGACGACAAGAACAACTCGCTGCGTTTTGCGGTGATGCCACTGTCGCGCCAGGCGATGGAGGTCGCGCAGCGCCACGATTTCCACTATTGCTCCGGCTTCAACATGACGGAGCTGTCGGTGCCGCTCGTGACGGATGTCGACGTGACCGAGCCCGGCAGCTGCGGGCGCCCGCGCACCGGCTGCGAATGTCGCATCGTCGATGCCAACGATATCGAGTGTCCGCCCGGCGTGACGGGCGAGCTGATCGTGCGCAACGATCTGCCGTGGACCACGTCGCAGGGCTACATCAACCAGCCGGAAGCGAACGCGCGTGCGTGGCGCAATGGCTGGTTCCACACGGGCGACCTGCTTTACCGGAACGAGCAGGGCGACTTCTTCTTCGTAGATCGGCTGAAGGATGCAATTCGCCGCCGCGGCGAGAACATTTCTTCGATGGAAGTCGAGTCCGACGTGCTGGCATTTCCCGGCGTCGGTGAAGTGGCCGCCGTCGGCGTGCCGAGTCCCGACGGTGAAGAGGAAGTGCTGGTCGCAGTCGCGCCGACGCCCGGTGCGACGCTGGATCCTGCGGCGCTGGTGCGATTTCTCGTGCCGCGCATGCCGCACTACATGGTGCCGCGCTACGTGCGCGTCATGGACTCGCTGCCGAAAACGCCGACCAACAAGGTGCGCAAGGTCGAGATCCGCCAGCAAGGGGTCACTGACGGATGCTGGGACCGCATCGCTGCCGGCATAGAAGTGCGCCGGACGAAGCTGTAACCGTCAATCTGCCTTTTTCTTCTGGTTCATCTCGAAGTAGTCGCGCCACTTCGTGATCTTGCCGTCGGCCCGAAATTCCATGATCCCCATGTACGGATGTGCGATGCGCTCGCCGGTGCGCTTGTCGGTGTATTCCTCGTAGCCCTCGACGAACAGGCAATTGCCGGCCTCGGCGACGCGATCGACACGCCACAGCGGATCGCCGGCGATGGTGCCGTACTTCGCCATGAAGCGGCGCACGCCGTCCTTGCCGCGTACGGGCGGAGTGCTGACGTGGAAGTGGTACTCGACGTCATCCGCCAGGAAGTCGACGAAGCGCTCGACGTCCGGCTTCAGGGCTGCGGCCATGATGGCCTGCAAAGTCTGTGCGTACTGACTCATCGCGAATCCTCACTCAGGAATGTCAGAAGATGCCGAGCTGGCGCGCGGCCAGGTCGTCCAGAATCTCCTCGGTGCCGCCGCCGATCGCGAAGATGCGTGCCTCGCGGTAGATGCGCTCGACGCGGTTGGAGCCGTCGTAGGCGTGCTGGCCGAGTACGTGCATGGCCTCGCGACCGACCCGCTCGAGCGTGCGGGTCGCCTGTACTTTCAGCATGGCGATATCGGCGACGACGTTTTCGCCTCGTTGCAGGCGCCAGATGCACTGGTCGAGATAGGCATACGCAGCGCGGATCGCGCGCACAGCGTCTACGAGCTTGTGACGCAGCGCCTGATGCTCTACGAGTCTCTTGCCGAACGCCTCGCGCGTTTGCGCCCAGGCGATTGCCTCGGCCAACGCCGTGCGCGACATGGCGAGCGTCGCGGCGATGCCGCTCAAGCGCTCGATGTTGAACTGCTTCGCGAGGCCGGCGAAACCTTTGTTCTCCGGCCCGATCAGGCGATTACGCGGTACGCGCACGTCGCGAAACTCGATCGTGCCGATGCTCGCGTTGTACCAGCGCAGACCCGGAACGACGCGCCGCGCGATGCCCGCGCTCGCAGCATCGATCAACAGCAGCGAAATCCCGCCGGCCCCGGCAGCGCCGGTGCGCACAGCCGTAAGAATGTAGTCGGCTCGCAGTGCGCCGGAGATGAGAGTCTTCGAGCCGTTCACGAGCCAATGATCGTCGCGTCGCTCCGCGGTCGTGCGCAGAGCTCCGGCATCGGAACCGCCGCTCGGCTCGGTTACGGCGAACGCGATGCGACGCTTGCCGGCGAGCACCGGTCGTGCGATCGAGTCGAGAAGCTCCGGCCCGCCGAACTGTACGACCGGCGGCAGGCCGATCCAGTGCGTCGCCAGGTCCGCGAACACGACGCCGGCGCCGGGCCGGTGCATTTCTTCGGCGAAGAGCACGCGATAGTAGGGGTCGGCATTCTCGGTGTTGCCGCCCACTGCCTCGGGAAAGCCAACGCCCAGCAGCCCCGCCCGCGCAGCGGTCTCGTACAGCGAATCCGGAAAGGTCCCGGACGCCTCCCACGAGGAGAGGTTAGGTTCAATTTCGCGAGTGACGAAGTCGCGGACCCGGGCGCACCAAAGGGCGTGCTGGTCGGACAGGAACGGCGACGGCGGACGCAAGCCGTCGAAATCCAGAGGAGGCAGGGTTCGCGCGGACGCTTGCATGGAACGGGTCCGATTTGACTCGCACGTCAGAGTCAGTACAGTTTAGCAAGTGACTACGAACTTGAACATGCGTCTGCCGGTCGTGGCCGCACCGATGTTTCTCATATCCGGGCCGGACCTGGTCATCGCGGCGTGCCGCAGCGGCATCATCGGTGCATTCCCGACGACCAACGCACGCACCACGCAAGAGCTGGATGCATGGATGCTTCGCATTGCGGCGGCGCTCGCCGAAACCGGCAAACCGGTCGCGCCGTGGGCGACCAACGTCATCACGCATTCGACCAACCAGCGTCTGCCGCACGATCTCGAACTCGTTGCCCGCTATCGGCCGCCGCTAGTCATCACGGCGCTTGGCAGCCCGAAACCGGCGATCGAGCTGGTGCATTCGTATGGCGGCATCGTGATCGCGGACGTCGTCAACCTGACGCTGGCGAAGAAGGCGATCGATGCGGGCGCCGACGGCTTGGCCTGCGTATCGGCGGGCGCCGGCGGACACACAGGATTCATCTCGCCTTTCGCCTTCATCTCAGCCGTGCGCCGGCTAACCGATGGATTGCTGATCGTCGGCGGCGGGATCGCCGACGGCTACGGCGTGGCCGGTGCGATTGCAGCGGGCGCGGATCTCGTCTACATGGGCACCCGGTTCATCGCCACGCACGAAAGCCTCGCCACCGATGACTACAAGCGCATGGTCGTGGAATCGACGCTCGACGATCTGCTCGTCAGTGCCTCGATCACCGGAACGCCTGCGACGTGGCTGAAGCCTAGTTTGCGGCGTGCCGGCTACGATCCCGAGCACATGCCAGAGAAGCCGGAGCGCAACTACGACAGCAGTCAGCAGCAACAGGTTGAGGCAAAGCGCTGGAGGGATTTGTGGTCGGCGGGGCAGGGCATCGGCGCGATTCGCGCCATCGAGCCAATGAGCGCAGTCGTCGACTCTCTCGCGAACGAGTATCAGGCGGGACTCGCGCGAGTTGCCGCTCTGACGCGGTAACGCAGCGGGCTACGGCTTGTAGCTGCGCTCGATGTGACCCTCGAGGTCCTTCGGATAGAAGTACACCGGGCGCAGATCGCCGTCCGCGTAGCGCTGCACCTGGTCGACGAAGTGTTTCGAATCAGGATGTCCGCTGGCGCCGCCGATGCTGACCGCCAACGCACGCACGCTCGTGCCGAACTCGACTACGGCGACGAAACTGTTGCCACTCGTTCCGTAGTAGCGCTTGGTTCCCGGATAACGCTTGGCGCCGAAGGAGGCGAGCGAGCCCCATTGACCCGAGGCGAACGGCACGGCGGTGCTCGGTTTCGCATCGTCGTAGTGCTGCACGATGGCGCCATCGTTGCGCTGAAAGCGGTTGATCTCGCCCCACGGCACCTGCCAGCTGCCGAAATCCTGCGTCAGTCGATCCGCCGCTTGCGTGAGCGCGGCGAGCTTCTGCGCCGGCGTCGTGCGATCGATGACGTAGTTCCACGTCGTCAGTCCTTCTTCCTCCGCAGGAGCAGCTGCGATCGACCACAGCGCCTCGCCGAAGAACACGGCCAACGACGTCGGTTTCGAATCGAGCGACCAGCGATAGTCCCAGCCGCGCAGCGCAGCGACAGGAGCTGCGAGCTTCGCTCGCGCGGGATCGTCTTGCGGCAAGCCATCGTACGCCGTCAACACCGAGGGAATGAGCCGCGCAAAAGCAGTCAGGTAAGGATCGAAGGCGGCTGCGATCAGCGTTTGCAAAGTGAAGTCTTTCTTTCCTGCGAGCACTCGTTGCGCGTGTTCGCCGCGCGGAGTCTCGCCGGCCTGGTCCATATAGCGCGGGAAATTCGCGGCCTTCGGGCTGTCTGCGCCGGCGGCCGACCACGGCCAGTTGTTGGTGTTCATCACCCAGCCGTTCGCTGGGGTCACGACGTGCGGCAGGCTGTCCAGATCGTGCAGACCGTGCCAGTCCGTCGCGGGATCGCTGCCATCGACCGGTTTGCGATAGTCGTACCGGTCGTCGCGGATCGGCATGAACTGCGGATGCAGATAGGCGACGGTGCCTTTTGAATCTGCGAACAGCGTGTTGTTCGAGGAATTGGCCTTGAGCTGTGCGACTTCGAGAAAACTTGCGTAGTCGCGGCTCTTGGTACGCAGAAACGACTGCTGCAGTGCTGCCACTGGCTTGTTCATCAGTGCGAAGGCGATCCATTTCCCGTTCGCCTCGCGCACGATCGGGCCGTGATGCGTGGAGTACGTGGTGAAGCTGCGTCGCGCGAGCGTGCCGTCGGCGGCCTTGTAAGAGAGCCTCACGACCTTGGTCGCGACGGGCCGCAATTCCTTGCCATAGCGATAGGAGTGTTTGCCGCCCGCATCGGCGACGACGGTCTCAGCGAATTCGTCGACGTTGTCTGTGCCGCTCGAGGTATGCATCCATCCGGCATGCTCGTTGAATCCCTGGTAGATGAAGAACTGCCCCCAGGTGGCCGCGCCGTAAACGTTCAGCCCTTCGCTGCTCGTGACCTGCAGCTCGGAGCGGAAGAAGAAGCTGGTGTGTGGGTTGATCAGCAGCAGCGCATGGCCATTCTTCGTGTGCGAGGGCGCGATGGCGAAGCCATTCGACCCTTGCGGCTCGCGAAACAACAAGCCACGTTCGCCGGCCGTCATCGCCAGCCGCTTGCCGCCGTAGAACGCTTCGAGCTGGCTGAGCGGCACGCGCTCGATGTCACCGCCGATGCTTCCTTCGCTGAAGCTCAGCGCCATCCACGGCTCGAAGCGCGTGATGACGCGCGGGTGGACCTGCGCGTGCGTCTCGAGATAGCAATTGAGGCCGGCCGCCCAGGCGCGCATCAGCGTCTTGAGCCAGTCCGGGCTCTTGTTGAAGTCGGCTTGCAGAGTGTCGCTGTCGATGAACAGCCGTTGACGCAGATCCTGCCAGAGCGCGCTTTCGCCTTCGGACTCGGCGAGCCGGCCGAGGCTCACGAGGTAGTTGGTCTCGATGCGATTGAAGTCGTCCTCGGCCTGCGCGTACATCATGCCGAAGACCGCGTCGGCGTCGGTGCGGCCGCGCACGTGCGCGATGCCCCAGTCGTCTCGCGTGATGGTCACGTCATGGCTTTCGCAAGCCGCGAAGCTGGCAGTGCTGCCGAAGGCGAGCAGGCAACTGAATAGGAGAGCGAAACGCGCTGGATTGGTCATTGTTGGTGTGCCTCGCGGTGCCGTGGATATACCATGCATCCGCATGAGCGAGAAGCCATCACCCGAGGAAGCCGCGCTCTGGCGGCGGCGCCTGGCAAGCCAGGCGAACAATCGGGCCTGGACGCTGGCCGAGTCACTGTCGCGCACGCCTGATGAAGATGAAGAGATGCTGCAGGCTGCTCACGCGGCCATGTACTTCTGGAAGATCGTCGGCAATTCCAGGAATCAAGCGCACGCCGCGCAGCTCGTTGCGCACGTGTACGCGCTGCTGGGTCAGGCAGAGCCGGCCAAGTACTTTCAGGCAAAGTCGCAACCGATGTTGCTCGGAGAGGGGGCGCAGGCCTTGGAGCAGGCGATGGCGCATGCCGTGGCCGCCAACGTTGCCGCCGCAAACAACGATGCCAAGGTACACAGCGAGCACTATCGGGAGGCTGTGCGCTTGACGGAATCTCTGGCTGATGCGGATCGAAAGGTTCTGAATGCAACTCTCCAGGTCGTGCCGCGACCGAAGGGCTTGTAGAATGCACGGACGAAAACTACGCGTCGCAATCCAACCATGCATACCTCTACTGTCCTCTCCGCACTCGCCTTGGTCCTCGCAGGGCATTTTTCTTCCATAGCCAGTGCCGATGCCACGGTCGATCCGGCACGTCTCTCGCAGCACGTGAAGACTTTGTCTTCCGATGCGTTCGAAGGTCGCGGGCCGGCCACGCCGGGCGAGCAAAAAACGGTGGCTTACCTCACCGAGCAGATGAAGGCGGCTGGACTGCAGCCGGGCGGCGATTTGAAGGACGGCAAGCGGGCTTGGACGCAGGACGTGCCGCTCGCGCAGTTCAACATCAGCGGGCCAGTGGATGCGAGCGTCACGGCAGGCGGGCAGCGCCGGCCGCTGGCGCAAGGCAAGGACATCGCGATCCGCGCGGCCGCCACCAACATCGATCGAGTGCAGTTCAACGATGCGCCCGTGGTGTTCCTCGGCTACGGCGTGACGGCGCCGGAGCGGAATTGGGATGACTACAAAGGCGTCGACATGAAGGGCAAGGTCGGCGTCGTGCTGGTGAACGATCCGGACTTCGAAACGGAGTCGGGCGAGTTCGGCGGGCGTGCAATGACGTACTACGGCCGCTGGACATATAAATATGAAGAGGGCGCGCGGCACGGCGCGCTCGGCATCATCATCGTTCACGAGACCAAGCCCGCGTCGTATGGCTGGGCGACGGTCGAGAACTCCAACACGAATACGATCTTCGACATTCTGCGCGCGAATCCGCGCGACGAGCACGTCGATGTCGAGGCGTGGATCCAGCGCGACATCGCAGTGGAATTGTTCAAACAGGCAGGTGTCGATTTCGAGGCGCTCAAGAAGCAGGCGCAATCGAAATCGTTCCGCGCCGTGCCGCTCAAGGGCGTGACGATGTCCGCCAACTACAAGGTCGCGCACGAGACGGTGATTTCGAAGAACGTCGCGGGCCTGTTGCCCGGGACGACGCGCGCGAACGAAACGGTCGTGTACAGCGCGCACTGGGATCACCTCGGCATCGGTAAGCCGGACGCCACGGGCGATCGCATTTTCAACGGCGCCGTCGACAATGCGACCGGCTGCGCTGCGTTGCTCGAGCTCGCGCGTCTTTTCAGCGCTGCGCCAAAGCCGGAGCGCTCCGTGTTGTTCCTCGCAGTGACAGCTGAAGAGAAGGGATTGCTTGGCAGCGAGTACTACGCCAGCAAGCCGCTCTATCCGCTGGAGACGACAGTCGCCGACATCAACATGGACTCGCTCGGCACACGCGGACCCACGCGCGACTTCGGCACCATCGGCGCGAACACTCTCGTTGATGAGTTCGTGACAGCGGCTCAGAAGCAGGGCCGCACGCTCGCTCCGGATCCGCGGCCCGAAGCCGGCGGGTTCTTCCGCTCCGATCACTTCCCGTTCTCGAAGGCGGGCGTACCAGCCGTTTCATTCGGTTCGGGCGAGGACCTGGTGAATGGCGGCAAGGAAAAGGGCCGCGCGCTGCGCGAGGAGTTTACGGCGAAGAAGTATCACCAGCCGAAGGATGAATGGAGCGAGGACCTGGACTTCACCGGTACCGCGAAGGACGTCGCACTGATCTACGACGTCGGGCGCACGCTTGCGACTTCGGGAAAGTGGCCGGAATGGAAAGCCGGCAGTGAGTTCAAGGGGCTGCGCGACAAGTCGAGTAGTAAGCGGAAGTGAGGCCGGTCACGGCACGGCTGTGCCGTGATGCCTGAACATGGACGTGCTGATCCGATTTCATCTACTGCTTGTCTTGGGAGCGGTGCTCGTTTGTGTCGTGAGCTCCGGCGTGCTGCGGCGTTCACTTCGCGAGCATCCGACCGCAGCGCATGTCTTACTGACAAATGGTTCCGTCTCCCCCTACGCAGGAGTGCGCTCGCTCAGGCTCAAGTTCTTTCTACCGTGGGTTAATCCACCCCACGTCTCTGGCATTTCAGTGCTTGCCCACCGAGCGATGAAGGTGGCACGCATCAGCGCTTGGGTTGCAGTTGGTGCAGTACTCAGCCTCGGGTTATCAGGGCTGTTCAGCGTCCATGCAAGCAACACAGCAAACCACATCTTTACGCTGGTAAGTGTCGGCCGTGCGGCATTGCCCTGTGTGGTTGCTCTACTGCCTCTGCATTTTCTCCGCTGGCCTGAGAATCGACTTTGGCGCGCAGCTTTCGGAGTAGCACTTGGGTGGCTGGTCGCAGTGACCTACGCCATCGTTGCCTACAATCCAGCTGGCATTGCCGCGGCCACTGAACGCGGTATAGATAGTCCCGAGATGCGCTACGACAACAACACTGTTGCCGTAGCATTGCTCATTGGCTGGTTGCTACCGCTCGTCGCGGTCAGCGTCTACGTTCTCGTCTTGCATGCTCGGAGAAGGCGTTAGTAGCAGAAGTGAGCGCCAGGATTATCCTCAATTCAGACAGTGGATTTGCATGAGTTAGCCAACAAATGAAATTGCTTGTGACAATGCAAATTGCGTGGGCGCTGGTCGTATTGCCTTTTGCGGGCTTTCAGTTTTTTTTCGGGCGCGGTCTCGTCAGCGGACTCATCGTAGGTGTCTGTGTCGTCTACCTGTTCGTAAGCGTTGTCCTCCTGGACCGAGTGCGCTGGGCGTGGTGGTGTAGTTTCATACCACCGATCGGATCGCTTGTTTTGTACGGCCCAAATGTTGGGTTCAACTTGTGGCAAGTGAGCCGGATCGATGATCCTCGCTTCACGGATTCGCCGGGCACTGTGCTGGTGGTCTTGGTCACGGCGTTCGTCTACGTGATTCCTCCAATCATGTTGCTGCTCAGGTTGACAATGGTCAGGCGCGAGTTGTTACCTAACAAGACGATGGGCTTGGGGTGCTGAAGCCACCGAGGAGGAGTATGTGAGTTGCGTTAGGCCAGTTGGCTTGTGTCTTCTCATGGTGGCAATTGCAGCTCGCGCGGGCGAAGGACCGCAGCAGACGGTTGTTACCATTGCCTACTCAGAGGCTGGCTTCAGCTCATCGAAAACACGCTCGGAAGCAAACGCCATGGCACGGCGGCTTGGAGTGCAAGGGAAAGTGAATGCGTAAGGCCGCCGCGTATGAGGCGCTGGCGCGCGAACTTGAGCGTTGGAGGTTGCTGCCCAAGCAGGACCTGGCTGCCAAAGTTGGTAGACCCGCTAGCGTGCACTCCGTGAACGTAAATGGGGAAGACATCGCAGTTGAGGTTGCAGCGCATTGGCATAACGAAGAAGGTGGCCCGATCCGAGTAACCGGCATTGCGAACGGCCCCAGTCATTGGCGGCTCGAGCGACTCGAAGAGTCGATCGTAGTTCCCTTCACTTCTTCGTGAAAGCGGTGGCCATGCCTACTGATGATCGATCGGTGCCGAAAGCCGTATCAAGTGGTGACACCTCAACGAAGCGCGCTTGGTTGCTCGTTGCTGTCGCGACGGTCGCATGTGTCGTCTTGGCAATAGTCGCCGTCGTTCTCACAGGAACACATCGCCTGATGTTTGGTGGCGCATCGTTGGTCTTCCTGGTTCTGGCAATCACATGTGCCGCAATAGTTGCTACCGAAACGAGTAGCAAGCCACGCTTCGATCTCGAGGCGCCCGAACCGCCGGCGCCACTGCCTCAGTCGCCGGTCACGTTGATTCACGATCCAGGAGAGCCGCACAACAGCAGCTTCAAGAGTGACGCTGCAAAACCGCACACTTTGGGCTGAGCGTTAGTTGACACACATGCCGCATTTTCCCTATTCGATCGAACTCCACGATTCCCGGCTTGCCGAGATCCGTCGGGAAGGCGTGACACTAGTCCTGCGGTTATCGCCGGCATACCACCACGCGGTGAATGCATTGGCGCCTGACGGGTCGACGTTCGAGAACGCCGAGACCGTCATGTATGCCGTGGCGCTCTACAAGCCGAGAATGACGGAGATTGCATCCGTCGATGCACTGATCGCAGATGACAAGAAGAAATTCATTGAGCAATCGGCCGCGGTCAGTATCGACGAGACGAAGCCTCTCGCTACAGGCGACGGCCAGAAGCTCCGGTCGTTCACGTTCTTTCCCAAGTCCGAGGGAAATTGGGAACAGGTTGCGTATGGTGAGGAGGGTGACTACTACCTGATCTTCACGGTCAGCTCTCGGACTAAGAGCGGCTATGCGAAGGCGTTGCAGAGCTATGAGGCGATGCTTCGAGGATACAAGGCGAAGCTCTAGCTCCCACAGGGAAGCCGACGCCGCTGACTGGCCGAAGGACGGATGGACGTTCCCACGGCACGGCGTTAGCTTCGGCCGATGCCCATTACGCAGCGACAGCTCGTGCGCGAGTACGTTTCTGCCATTCACGACGGCGAGGCCGCTCTGTTCGTTGGCGCAGGCATGTCGCGTGCGAGTGGCTTTGTCGACTGGAAGGGCTTGCTGCGCGGTTGCGCGGAGGAGGTGGGTCTCGACCTCGAACGCGAGCAGGATCTGGTCGCCGTCGCGCAGTACTACCTCAATTTTCGCAGCAACAACCGCTGGCGCCTCAACCAGGTGCTGCTCAAGGAATTCGACCGGCCGGGCTCGCTGACTGAAAACCACGAGATCATGGCTCGGCTGCCCTTGTCCACGATCTGGACGACGAACTTCGACACGCTCCTCGAGCAGGCGCTGTCGAAGGCGCAGCGCAAGATCAGCGTCAAGGCGGAGGACGCGGGCATCAGTCGGCCCACACATCGCAACGAAGTCGTTCTCTACAAGATGCACGGCGACATCGCGCGGCCGCAAGAGATCGTCATCTGCAAGTCGGACTACGAGCGGTATGCGCATCGTCATCCGATCTTCCAGAATGCGCTCGAAGCAGACCTGGTCGCCAAGACCTTCCTCTTTCTTGGCTTTAGCTTCTCCGACCCACACCTGAACTACATGCTCGGTCACCTGCATGCGTTGTTGGAGGGGAATCAGCGCAGTCACTTCGCTATCATGCGTCGCGCGCGCGAGAACTTCTCGCTGGGAGAAGAGGGCAAGCGACAGTATCTGTATGAGCGCAACAAGCAGGAGCTGCAGATCCAGGAGCTCGAGCGCTACAACATTCAGACCTGCCTCATCGACCGGTTTTCCGAAGTCGCGGAGGTCCTGCAGGCAATCGAGGTGGGCGCCTATGCCCGCAATGTTTTCGTCTCCGGCAGCGCGAACAAGTATGAGACGGATTTCGACGAGGATCGGATGCGCGACCTGTGCATGCTCCTGGGTGAGCTGCTCATGGAGAGATCGTACAAGCTGATCAGCGGCTTTGGCCTGAACATCGGCGATTCGATCATCAAGGGCGCGCTGCTGAAGCTCTACGAACAGAAGCGCCCGGGAATCGAAGAGAATTTCATGCTCAGGCCGTTTCCGCGCAGCCTGCCGGCCAACATCAGCGAGGCGGAGTTTCTCGATCGCTATCGGCGCAACATGATCTCGCAATGTGGGATTGCCATCTTCATCTCCGGCACGAGTCGCAGCAATGTCGTGTCGAGCGGTGTGATGGATGAGTACCGCATCTCGCGGCTTCTGAAGAAGACGCCGATCCCGATCGGCGCCACCGGTTTCGCCGCGCAGGCGATCTGGAAGGAGGTCAAGAACGACTTCGACGCTGTGTATGGCGGCGCGGTACCGATGTCTCTGTTCGAGAAGCTGAACGATCGCTCGCTGAAGAATTCCGAAATCCTCTCGGCGGTTTTTGAGATCATTGACCGCGTGGGCAAGCACTGAGCGGACCAATCGTGTCGATCGTACGGCTCAAGACCTTCGTCCAGGAATTTACGGGGCTCCTCGACAGCTCACCTTCCGAAAAGGACCTGGTGCGCGAAGGTCAACGGCTCTTGGCCGAGCTGGTGAGTCACGACGACTGGCTGCCAGACGCGTTTGCGCGCTGTGTCGCTGAGCGATATCAGCAGAATCTGCTTCATTGCGACGCGCGCGAGCGATTCAGCATCGTGAGTTTCGTCTGGGCGCCGGGACAGAAGACGGCGATTCACGACCACACCGTCTGGGGACTGGTGGGAGTGCTGAGAGGGGAGGAAACGAGTCAGCGCTTCGCGTCGTCCGGTTCCGGTCAGCCGATGGTCGCTACAGAGGTCAGTGTTCTGCGTCCCGGCGCTATCGAGGTCCTGCTACCTAGCGAGGGCGACATTCATCAGGTGACAAACTCCGGCGCGGGAGCCGCTGTGAGCATCCACGTGTACGGCGCGAACATCGGCGCCGTCGAACGGCACGAGTACGATAGAGAGACAGGCCAGCGCCGTCGCTTCGTTTCCGGCTATTCCAATTCGACCTTGCCTAATCTCTGGAGCTAGTGGACCTCAGCTCCGGCGAACAGTTGCCGCGCACTTTCAGTCATCACAACGACAGCAGGATGCTTGATCTTGCGCTCGGATGAAATCGCGAAGAACTCCGCCGACCGTCGTCACGCTGCACGCAGCCGCGCGGGTGCGGGATCTGACGGGTGGCGAGCACCAGGAACTGACTCTCGTGAGCCCGCGCGAAGCGGACGTGAGTGCGGGACGAATTTCCGTACTCGCGCCCTTGGGCACGGCCCTCAAGCGACTACTGATAGGCAGCGTTGCCGACCGACTGCTGCGCGCAGCTGAGTGCGACGTGCTCGTGGTTCCGTATTTTCGAAAAGAGGCGGGCGCTCGTGTCGCGCCCGCCCAAGTCGTCAGTCGTGTATCGCCGGGAGCGTGAGGAGCGCCGTCGTGCACGTTTGCTGTTTCGCGGCGCCGTTGCTGAAGGTGCCGGTTCCCGTGCCACCGCCGTACGGGCACGTTGTTGCCCCGCCCGGACAAAACTTGATGTGATCCGAGCCAATCACGCCTGAGCCGAGAAACGAAGGATCAGTGCTCGAGATGGTGAGCTCGAGCGACTTGCCATCCGTCGAACGACAGGCGGTACCTGCCGAGATTGCGATGACGGTGCTGGCAGTCTTGGTAAAGCCAGACCAGGGCGAACACAGGCCCGCCGATGGCAGGACGAAGTTCTTGCCGATGAAACTCGAGCCGCCATTGCCGAAGCCGCCGTTCGTCTTGATGCAGAAATCAGCCGCGTTGCTGCAGAGGGGAGCGGCGAGTCCGAGCATCAACATCACATGGGAGGGCCGGAAGCGAATCATGAAGTGTCTCCTGGTCAGGTTGCGGTCGAGGCAGACTCTGTCACGGCGGCGATGTGATCCAGATTGTCCGGAAGGCTCGATTGCCCGGAAGAACACGATGCAGGAAGACTGACGACAATGCTTGCGTGTAGGACAGCGCGCTACCGGGACTCGTAAGGTCCAAACGGGCCGGTAGCGTGCCCAGCCGGAAGGAAGCGCTGCATGTAGTAGCGCGGCGGGTTGTAGAGCGCAGCGGCGTCAGGCGCCTCGAACTGGTCTTTCAGGAGATCATCTCTGACGAAGAACGCGTTGACGCCCGCCAGGCAACAGCCAACCAGCGAATAGCCCTTCTGCCGTGCCAACACACTCAGCGACTCGAGCGAAGCTCCGTGATAGTCGCTGTAGTTCCACTGATGCTTCGGGTTGTACTTCATCACCCATTTCGTCGGGGGACGAAACCTGGCGTTGTACTCGACGACAACGACGCGTGGCTTGGGCTGCAGGGCATTCCAGATCCAGTAATCGTTGCCGTCGATGTCTATGCTGAGCAGATCGAGATCGCCAAGGCGTGAAGAGTCTATGAGACCGGCAATGTTTTCTGCAGTGACGAAGTTGTTGAGCACCTGCAGTTGTTGAGCGCCGATCTCCGCAGCGAAGCTGCCATTGATCTTTGCACACGCCGCGCTGTCTGCCTCGATCCATAGTCCGCGCCAGCCCTGATACAAGAGAAGCCGCGTGTTGGTTTGCAGTCCATCCTGAACACCGAATTCAACGAACGTTCTGTTCGCGGTTCCGATGCGCCTGAAGATCTCCTGCAGGATTCCGTCCTCGTCGTTCTGTGAGAATGATTTGAAGCCGTGCCGCTCGAGGCGCCGGGGACGGTTGTAGGGCTCCGCACGGAAAAGCTCCTGCTGGTGCCTTTCGAGCATGAGCTCACCGTGCATGTCCAATTGCTTCACGATCGGTGTTGCAATCGCTTGTCGAAGAAATCGTCTAAGTCCCATTGGGGGTCCTCAGTTGTTGGCCTGTGCGTTCCACGCGGCCACCTGGGCGCGGGCTCGACTCAGCATTGCGTCCAGCGCGGAGCGGTCGTGAACAGTCCCGCGAAGAATGACGGCGTGGATTGCACGCGTCGCTTCGATGTCTTGTAGTGGATTGCGATCGAGCAGCACCATGTCCGCGGCCTTGTCCTTGCCGATCGCTCCATAGCGATCGAGCTTGCCGAACCAACCCGGCCCGGCGCGAGTCGCAGAAGACAACGCCTGCGGCGGCGTCAGCCCATTCGCGACGAACAGACTGAGCTCATCGTGCAGCCCGATGCCTGGATAGTTGAACGAGTTCAGGAAGCCAGCATCCGTGCCTGCCATGATCGTGACGCCCGCCTGCTGCAACATCTTGAGAACACTTGCTGCCCGCTCAAAGCGCGCGTGCCGTGCTGCTATCGCTGCGGCGTCCGCCTGGGCTGCGCGCTGAATGCGCCAGTCGTACGTCGCGCGCAGCTTCGGACCGACGTAGGCAAGGTATTCGTCGTTCTCATGCTTGTCCCGATCGAGCCATGCCAGGATCCGGCTGCCATTGAGTGTCGGTGTTACCGCGATTCCCTTCTGCTTGAAGTACTCATAAGCACTCTTCGCGGTGGCGGGATCGAAGCCGGCGTCCAGTTGCTTGCTGGCTTCGGCGCGATCGATGCTGCCGGCGGCAAAGGCCGCCTCGATCGCAGCTTCGTCTCTCACTCCGGCTCTGACCGCGTAGTCGATGTGCTCGATCGAGCTCAGCCCGGCGTCGAGGGCTTGCCGCACCGTGATGCCCAGCGGGATGTGACCGGACGTCCGCAGACCGGCAGCTCGTGCTTTGCGCACTGCGTAGAGGAACAGCTCGGGCTTGAGCGTGCTGTCCGTGATCTTCACGAAGTCGACGTCGAGCGCCTTGAGCTTGGCGATCGCCGCATCGACATCCGCCTCCGAGCCCGTTTCCAGCGTGCCTTTCCAGACCGGCTTGATGCCTTCGATCTTCGGTCCCGAGCTGAGCAGGGTCGGACCGAACAGCGCGCCGCTCGCAATCTCACGGCGCCACGCGAGCACTTGCTCCGGCAGGTCGCCCGAACAGTCGCGGATCGTCGTGATGCCGTGCGCCACGTAGAGCGGCAGCAGTGCCTTGTTCTCCTCGATGAGATCGATGCCGCCGCCGAAGTGGACGTGCATGTCCCACAGGCCAGGAATCAGGAAGCGCTTCCCGGCGTCCACGGTCTTCGAGGCTTTCCAGGCTTTCGCGATCTCGGCGTCGGGGCCGACTGCGAGAATGCGGTCGCCCGCCGTGGCGACGGCCTGACCCGCGATCAGGCGCGCATGTTCGACGTCGACGATCGTGGCGTGACGAATCAGCAGGTCCGCAGGACTCTGCGCGTGGGCGGTTACGCCAATCAACGATGCGGCGACAACGATGAGCGTCAGCAGGGGTTGTCGGAGCATGGGAGGTCTCGTTGCTTCACGGCGGCGTAGCTTACTGCCAAAAGCACGAGCATCGCACCCAGCCACGCACCCCAGGTCGCGAGCGATACGCGCGCGCCAAGCGTACTCAGGGCATCGTGAAATCGGATGTCGAGCGGATGACGCGCGAGCGCGGCGCCATCGCAGACCGCGACCATGTTGCCGCTGGAGGCGGGGAGAACTGCGCAATCGCTGGATTTCCAGAATCGGTGGTAGGCCTGATTGAAGGCGATGACCACCCGCGATCCATAATCGCCGTGAGGGGGCGAGGCTGCATCGATCCGGATGTGATCCCAGTCCGCGAAGTGAGCCGTCAGCGTGGGCGGCTGGCGCGGGTTGTCGACACTGATCGACTGCACGAGCCCCGGGCCTGCGCGCATGCGGGCGTGTGTGAAATCGTCGTTGTCGTAACAGTCGATCACGCCTTGCCGAGGTGCGATTAACGTGCCCTGCAGCTGACGTCGTCCGTAGACGTAGCGAACGCTCGCACCGTCGCCGGCCGACTCAGGTCGGGCCGCAATAGGCGGGCGGCGCTGACCTGCGAACGCCTCGTCTGCGAGGACGTCGACCTGAAAGCCGAACTGCAGCAGCAGCGCGGCAACCATCCACGTGCGAAGCACCCGCGCATTGGGCTGCTGGAAGGCGAAGCGCCGCAGAGCTGCCGCGCCGAGGAGGCTGAGTGGCAACGCCAGAAAACCCCAGTAGCGGCCGGTCACGCCCATCGAATGGAACGCCGGCAATGGACGCAGCCAATCGAACGGACTCAGCGCCACCGGCACGTGCAGCACGTGCAGGCTGCCCATTCCCATCCAGACACTGATCAGGCTTACGACGATGAGCGGTGCCCGCAGATTTCGCGGCAACCCTTGCAGCACGAGCGTGCGGTAGCGCCAAAGCGCGATCGCAATCACGGGGCCGATGAAGATGCTGAGCTCGTGCCCGTTGCCCGCGGCGGGGATGATCAATTTGCCGCGCACAGGCAGCAGCGCGAACCACGCCAGGGAAAGCGGATTCGTAAAGCTGTCCGCGGTACGGCGCGGAAATTCGAATTGCGCGCTGATCATCGGCCACAGATAGCCGGCGTCGAGGAGCGCGACGAGGGCTCCAGCCAGCACGACGGTCAGGATCGGCGCAGCTGACCGCGTGGTGACGGACAACACGAGCGCGTAGCAGACGATCCAGAACAGCAGGTGCAGGATGGCGACGGGCGAGCCGTCCACCGCGACACTCATGCTCGCAGCGAGTGCCAAGAGGGCGATCAGTCTTTGCCAGTGGTGCTGCGTCGATCCGTTGCTGGGCCGTTCGCAGATTCGATGCAGCAACCACAGCATGAAGGGCAGGGTCAGAAACGGTACGAAGTCGATGTGCCCATAGCCGATGCGACACACGAAGAAGCCGTTGCCGATGAAGAGCGAAGCTGCGAGTAGCCGCTGTCCGGACTCGGTGGAGCACAACCCGGCGTACAGATAGGCGCCGATCCAGCCCCAGCCGAGATAGATGAGTAGGGCGAGATCGAGCCCCGCCAGCGGCCCGAAGACGTAGCCGAGCATCATGCTGAGCGACATGAACGGCACCTGCGGTTCGTCGGCCAGCGACAGCCCCGAGCACAATACCGGCGTCCATTGCTTGGCGAGGCCGAACAGCTGGTGGTTCCAGCTCTGCAGCTCGTGAAAGACGAGGAACTGATCGAGATCGCGCGTGCCGACCCGGCCCCAGGCGAGCGCCAGCAAGATTGCATAAACGATGGGAATGCCGAGGACGAAGGCCCGCAGATAGCGCTCCGCGAGCCTCGAGCCGTCGCACCCGGTTGGGGCCGGCGCCATGGCGCGTCCTGATCGAAGAATGTGAAATGTTAGACGTCGCCGCGCACGTGAGTTCGTCGCCGCGGCTGCATCATTCGATCAGGAAGCCAGTACACGGTAAGGATTGCCGCCAGGTTGTCTGTCAGCGTGCTAGGTTATTCGACGTGACGTGAACTTCATGAGTTAAGTTAGATCGCATGGCAAGGTTGGTCGAACGTGTCGGTCGATCGGTCTAACAAGCAGCACCAGATGAGCGGTTCCTGGCAGACATTTGCAACCTACACCGATCTCGCGTCGGCGCAGGCGATCGCCGGCCGCTTGGCACTCGAGGGAGTGCCGGTCCAGCTCGAAACCGCTGCGGCAATGAGCGGAATAGAGGAAGGGTTCAAGCTGCTCGTGCCTGCAGATTTCCTGCACCGAGCACGTTGGGTTCTCGCTCAAAGCGAGATGAGTACAGAGGAACTGACGTTCCTGGCTACCGGTAGACTTGAAGGCGGCGAGCAATAGGCAGACTGGCGGTGCGCTTCGATATCTATGGCCGATTCCAGATCGAGGTGCTCATGACGAGCGCTGGTTGGGTCGCATATCGAAGTAGCAATGGTTTGCGCGTGCCGTATGGAGAGCTGGTTTTCCCGCAGGACCTTCAAGAATCAGAATTGGCGCAATTCCTGGATGACCATTTCCATGAGTATGCACAGCCCGGACAGGTGATCCGTCGCGTCCTCGCATGAATAACGATCGTTACACGTGTCCGTGCTGTGGCTACGTTACTGGCGGCGCCACGCGGCATGACAAGCATTAGACGCACTGGGATACGCATGCACCGGTTTCTCATCGCATTCCTGCTTCTGGCTGCATCTGTATCCGCTGCGAACCCGCCCAAGTTGGTGGACGCAGCTCGCGAACAGACTCGCAACCCCGTCATCTACGATGGCTCCTATGCGCGCATCGCGTATCCAATGGGCGATGTTCCAGCGAATCGAGGTGTGTGCACGGATGTCGTCATTCGGGCCTACAGGGCAATTGGTATCGATCTGCAGGCGTTGGTTCATGAGGACATGCGAGCGAACTTCCACCTCTATCCGCCAATCTGGGGTTTGAGCAAGCCAGACGCGAATGTCGACCATCGCCGCGTTCCAAATCTTCAGAAATTCCTTGAGCGCGCCGAGGCTCAGCTTCACGGGGCAAGCGCACAGTCGGCATACCTTCCAGGCGATCTGGTAACCTGGATGCTGCCTGGAAATCTGCCGCATATAGGAATCATCTCTGATCGTCGGGCGCCCCGATCCGATCATCCCCTGGTCATCCATAACATCGGTGCTGGACCAGTCGAAGACGACATACTCTTCGCCTATCCGATCACGGGGCACTACAGATATCGTGTGCAATAGACCGTCTCGGTAGTTCTGATCTGTTGGGGAGTCCTCATGTTCGTCGTTCCGGCGCGTCGTCGTGAGCTCCAATAAGCGAATCGAGCTCGCTTCCGTCGGTCGCCAGACTCGATGAAACGAGACCAAGATGCCGTGCAGCAAGTAGATGCGATGTTGGCTAGTGTCCCGGTCAACAGGCCGCTGATGCCGACTGGCGTTAGGTGACCACGGATGAATCTGCGCAAGATTGCCGGCCGACCCGCGTCTTCACTCGCCGCAAACTCAAGAAACGCCCTTGAACATTCTCAGTGCAGGCTGGGCGCTCTTTGCCCTGACAGCATGAAACGCGCTGTTCTGTTTGTGGGGTTGTTCGCCTCAACCATGCTTGCTGCGCAATCCGTGCCGCACAACGTGAAGCCCGCGGCCGGGTACGTACCTGATCAGCAAACTGCGATTCGCATCGCCGTTGCGATCTGGGAACCCATCTATGGTCGCGAGCACATTGAGGGTGAGAAACCCTATCGCGCAACGCTGAAAGATGGCGTCTGGATCGTCGCAGGCTCGCTGCCGAAGGGCTGGGTGGGTGGCGTGGCGCTCGCAGAGATTTCCAAGGAAGACGGACGAATCCTGAGAGTCAGCCATGGAAGATGAGCGGCTCACGCGGAGCGTTAGCCGTATCGGAACGTCCCTTCGAGCCTGTCTGGTCGTACCACTGATTGTTGGCGCAGCTGCTTGGACATACGCGTTCCTGTTTCTACCACCGCGATCACGATTGATCCTCCTCGTGGGTCTGATTAGTGAACTCTGCGGACTTGTCGCATTTGTCGCGGTCATCCTGGCAATTACCCGCTTGCTTCGTTTCGGCGAGCTGCGCACTTCGGCGAACATCGCTTGCACAGCGCTCGGTGCAATTCCGGCGGGGCTGTTCCTCGTCTTGTATTGGAAATCTCTCTATTGAGTCATCGGCCATGCGATGAGTGATCGGAGCGACAACATGACGCGGACGGCAAGTGTAATTCTGACCCTGGGTTGCGTCTTCGCATGCTTTTCAGCGAACGCATGCCCTGACGGGCAGCTACAGTTTTCTTTTTCGAACCTCGAGGTGAGAGCAGCCTTTGCGCTATTTGCGGATGTCGCAGGCTTGAAGACAGAGATCGATTCCTCGCTGACTCAATCGGAGCCGATGAAGTTCGGTTGTACCCCATGGCGGACAGCGGCCACGCAACTTGCCGACCGCCACAACCTGTCACTGAGAATCGAGAATGGAACCATGTATGTGTCCAGGAAGTAGCACGAACGTGTGGAACCTGGCACCGGCAGAGTGCAGCCTGACGCGAAATTCCGAGCACTCGGGCGAGAAGACACCATTCTTACTGAATGTCCTCATTGCTATTCCGATGTACTCGTCAAGGACGATGGTTCATGTCCGGCTTGCCGCCGGAACCCAGCGCGCCGCTATGTGCCCAGTATCTTCACCTTGCCGGCGAAGGCGCTAAGATAACCGCGCGCGAATAATTAGAAGCCAGGGCAGGGAATATGGCTCACGTCCTTCGGATCCCAGTAACGGCGTTGCTGATACTGCTGTTGGCCGCCTGTGGCGGGGGAGGCGGAAGCGGAGACGGTTCAGGCCAAACGCCGCCTGCGGGTGGATCGGGGACAAGTCCACCTCCGCCACCACCGCTGCCACCAACGCCGCCGCCGCCTCCGAGTAACAGTGGTCCGAGGGCGCGCGCCCAGTTTCTGGACCCACGGTTGATCATCAAGCATCCAATCGATTTCGACCTCGCGCAGAACTTCTTCGACGCGGAAGGCGATCCGCTCGCGTTCAACATCCGCTTCAATTCAGCCGTTGCGAACGGCACATGGCGCGGTCTGAAAATTTCCGGTACGCATCTGACAGGCATTCCGGCCGAGACGTTGCCGACGGAGCATTCACAGGCGGGCATCATCATCGACGTGAGTGACGGGCGAAGCGGCGACCTGCACTGGGAGATGGCACTCACCATCGCGCCGAACGCCGTACCGGCGGTCGCTCGCCCCGGCCCGGATCGCATTCTCAATGTCGGCGCACGCGTCGACGTGGAGGTGACGCAGGGTGGAATCGCCTTCGAGGACCCGGACGGCGATCCTTTGACTTATTCCGTCTCGCTGACACCTTTGTCGCGAGGTCTACGAGTGGAGGGCACGCGTGTATCGGGTGTGCTCGACTCGAACGGGGCTGTCTTCGTGCACGTGGTGGCCGATGACGGGTTTGGCGGGCGTGGCGAAGACGTATTCGCGCTCGCCGCGCCCGTTACCGAGACTCGGCGCCCGACGCTGCCTGCGACTTCGTATATCTATGACGACTCGCAACTCGTCTTGCCGGCGATCGTGCGGTTCGCCCGAGAGCACTTCGTGCCCCTGTGGGACACGACGACTCTGGCCGAGGGCAACCCGACGACCAACGCGGGGGCGACGCTCGGTCGCGTGTTGTTCTACGACAAGCGACTTTCAATAACCAACATGGGTTCCTGTGGTACCTGCCACCTGCAACAGCACGGCTTCGCAGCGCCGGATGCATTCAGCGCGGGGCCGCAGGGCGAACTAACGAAGCGCAACGTCATGGGGCTCACGGCTGTGCGCTACAACGTCGACAACCTGTACTTCGGCGATCGGCGAGTAGCGAGCCTCGAGAGTCTGGTGCCTTTGCCGATCGCGGAACCGACGGAGCTGGGCAACTCGATGCAGCTGCTCGTGCCGAAGCTCGCGGCTACGGATTTCTATCCGCCGCTGTTCGAGGCAGCGTTCGGAACACCGGAAGTGACGCCCGAGCGCATTGCCCGAGCGCTGGCGCAATTCCTGCGTTCGCTGATCGCCTTCGATACGAAGTTCGACCGTGCGTACCATCCCATGACCGATGGCGAAGAATTGCATCCCGAGCTGGTCCTCAATGCCCAGGAGCTGCGCGGTGCAGAAATTTTCAACGGCAAATGCGCAGCGCTGTGCCACTCGCAGGGTGCGCAGACTCTCGACATCTCTGCCAACAACGGCCTTGATCTTGTGCCGGCCGACCCGGGATCCGGAGGAGGCCAGTTCCGGGCAGCTTCATTGCGCAACATTGGTGTTACGGCGCCATACATGCACGACGGGCGTTTCGCCACGCTGCGCGACGTCATCGAGCACTACAGCAGCGGTGTGGTCGATGGGCCTCTGACGGATATTCGGATGCGCGGAATGGTGACCACCAATCCGGTGAATCTGAATCTCAGCGAGGATGACAAGGCTGCTCTCGAAGCCTTTCTCAATACGCTCACCGATCAGCACTTCCTCCAGGATCCAAAGTTCTCGGATCCGTTCGACTGAGGTGCCACACCTGTCAGCCCGGCGGAGCAACCGAGTCGCGATCGACGAAGTTCGGCTTGAAGATGTGCTGCCGGACGTCGAGGTTCTCCTGCTGGTAGACGTTCTGCAGGACCCAGCGCGCGGCCATGTGGCCCATGTCGGTGATCGGATAGTGGACGGTCGATAGCTTCGGATAGACGTAGCGCGAGATCGGGGCATTGTCGAAACCGACGATCGAGAGTTCGTCCGGAAGCTTCAGTCCCCGATCGTGAGCAGCTGCCATCGCGCCGGCTGCGCTCTCGTCGTTCGCGCAGATCACTGCGGTGAACGGGATGCCAGTGCCGAGCAGATGATTGAGCGCCCGGCTGCCGCCCGTCTCGTGGTAGTCACCTTCGTATAGCAACCGCTCGTCGAACGCCACGCGCGCCTCAGCAAGTGCACGCTTGTGTCCTTGCAGGCGCTGCTGCGCGTCGGTCCAGTCGAGCGGACCTGAGATATAGGCGATCTTCCGGTGCTGTGCCTGCAGGAGCGAGCGAGCGGCGAGGTAGCCACCGAGCTCGTTGTCGAGGCTGAAGCAACGATCCGCAATCCCACGAACCTTGCGGTTGACGACGACGATCGGCGTCTTCGACTTGTTGTGCTCGACCAGGAATTTATCGGGCAGCCCGGAGACGTGCACGATCAGCGCGTCGCAGTTGCGGCCGACGAGGAAGCGAATGCCTTCGAGCTCCTGGTCCTCGCGATCGTGACCGGTCGCGACCAGTACGAACTTGCCGGCAGCGCGCAGCGTCTCCTCGATCGCACTGAGCATCGCGCCATAGAAGGCGCCATGCAGCTCCGAGACCAGCACGCCGACGCTGTTCGAAGTACGCGTCGCGAGCGACTGCGCGATCGAATTCGGCTGGTAACCAAGCTTGTGCATTGCCGACAGGACTATCTGCCGTGTCTTCTCCTTGACGCGCGAGTCGCTGTTGACCACGCGCGAGACAGTCGCGATCGACACGTCCGCGAGCTTCGCGACCTCGTACATGTTGGCCGACGGACGTTTCACTAGCCGACCCCGCGGCGCAGATCCTGCGCTTTGCAGTACTGCTCGATATAGGTCTGATGTTTCGGCAACTGCATCACCGTGCGATCGACCGACGAGCGAATGTTCTCGAGGAACCGCGACAGTTCCTCATCGCCCATCAGGTCGGCGACCGGATGGTGTTGGCGCGGCGTGATGCCCTGGCCGAGCATGACCTGGATCCAGGAGTTCTCGGCGAACAGCTCGTTCGGCACGCGGAAGACGCGGCCGGTCTCGCGGAACAGCTCGATGCGGTGCTGAAGCGACGGCGGAATGCTCATGTTGCGCACGGCGCGCCAGAACGGTGTGTCCTGGCGATCGGTGACATGATAGTGCAGCACGATGAAATCGCGGATGTGCTCGATCTCCGAGCTCATCTGCCGGTTGAACTCGTCGATATCGGACTGCGCGATGGCGGTGCGCGGGAACATCTGCATCAGCCGGATCATGCTGCGCTGGATCAGGTGGATGCTGGTCGACTCCAGCGGCTCGATGAAGCCGCTGGCCAGGCCGACCGCGATGCAGTTCTTCTTCCAGTGCTCGCGCCGCTGGCCGGGGCGGAATTTGATCACGCGCGGCTCGGTCAGAACCTTGCCTTCGATGTTCGCCAGCAAGGTCTGCTTCGCCTGCTCGTCCGGAAGATAGCGGCTGCAGAATACGATGCCGTTGCCAACTCGGTGCTGCAGCGGAATGCGCCACTGCCATCCTGCTTCGCGCGCGATGGAGCGGGTGTACGGCCAGGCCTCGCGCACGGATTCCGTCTGCACCGCGACGGCGCTGTCGTTGTACAGCCAGTGCGACCAGTCTTCGTAGCCGACGTGTAGCGTCTGGCCGATCAGCAGGCCGCGGAAGCCGGTGCAGTCGATGAACAGGTCGCCTTCGATGTCCACGCCTGAATCCAGCCGGATCGCGGTGATGTAGCCGGACGCCGGATCGGTCTTGACCTCGACGATCTTCCCCTCGATGCGCTGGGTGCCATAGCCTTCGCTGAACTTGCGCAGGAACTTCGCATACAGGCTGGCATCGATGTGAAAGGCGTAGTTCATCCCGCCGCGCGGCAGGTGTGCGAAGCGTTCCGCCTGGGCGGCCTTGAGCTCGAGGCAGTAGTCGCCGTAGTCGCCCGCCAGCTTGCGCTCGCGTCCCTTGAGCCAGAAATGCTGGAAGCCGGCGCTCCAGTGATCCGTGCCGGTGAGGCCGAAGGAGTGAATGTAGTTCTCGCCGACGTTGCGCCAGTTCTCGAAGCCGATGCCGAGCTTGAACGTACCTTGCGTCGCGGCCATGAATTCCTGCTCGTTGATGTCGAGCAGGCGGTGGAAGGTCACGAGCGTCGGGATAGTGGCCTCGCCGACGCCGACGGTGCCGATCTCGTCGGACTCGATCAGCTTGATGTCGAGCACCTTGCCGAGCATCTTCGACAGGCATGCGGCCACCATCCAGCCCGCGGTACCGCCGCCGGCGATGACGACTCTGTTGATCAGTTTCTGTTCCACTCTCGGGCCCCTCAGCGATTCAATCTTTGCAACAGCCGCGCTCGCAACTCGCGCGCCGCCTCGGCATCCATCGGACCGAGGACGCGGCGGGCTTGCGGCGGAATGTGCGCCGTCGTGTGCTCGTCCGCCTCGAAGACGTAGTGCCGGAAGAGGTTCTGCCAGGCCTTGAGCTGCTCCGGCGGCAAGTCGCGCACGGTCAGGATCGCGAGCATGAGCGCGCTCATCGGCGAATCCATGAACGCCGGCGAGCGGCGCCACCAGTAGTTCACCAGCACGTTCAGGGCGTCGAGCGACTCGATGTGGTGCCACCACATGCTGGGAATGAAGATCGCATCGCCCGGGCCGAGCTCCGCGACCTGCGCGTGCTGCAGCGCTGCGGCGAACTGCGGGAATTTCGTGAAATCCGGCCGCGCGAAATCGACCAGGCTGATCGCCTGGCCGGCCGGCGTGAAATCGAGCGGTCCGATGTAAAGATTCTCGAGCTGCTCCGGCGGGAACAGCGTAAAGCGGCGGCGGCCTGCGACGACGCACGCGATGTTGTCGGGCAGATCATGATGAGCGGCGATGCGCGTGCGATTGCCCAACCAGATGCTGACGAGCGGCTGGCGATTGCCGAGTGCGAGATCGTTCTCAGCGCGAAAGCCGGGCAGACAGGTGTCGACCGTCGTGGAGCCGACATAAATTGCCGGCGGAATCTCCGCCTTGCTCTGGCGCGCGATTTCGTCGAGCACGGTGTCCAGCTTGGTGCGCACGGCTTTGAAGTTGAAGCCGCTGAGGTCTTCGCTGTAGAAAAACCGGCCGCCAATTTCGGGAGCGCCGAGCATCGCGTTGACGGTCGCGTCCTTGTAGAAGCGTCGCAGGTAGGCATCGGTCGCCGCAGCCGATTCGCGGCCCGCGCGCGCGACCGGCCAGCTCGAAACGAGGCCGCGAAGGACCGCAGGCTGTGTCCGCGCCAGCAGTTCCTCCGACAGCGACTGCGGATCGGTTCCCGCAATCTCCTCGATTGTGTTAGCGACGGCCAGCATTCAGTCGGTTCCGGCGCTCGATCAGATCGCGGAAGTGAGACAGCGAAGCTATCGCCATGTAGATCGCCTGCAGATGACCCGCCTTGTGCATCCGCTCGAGCGTACCGGCGTCGAGCGTGCCGAGACGCTCCTCGTTGATCGTGTAGAAACCAGTGAGACGATGCTGCGAGCGATCGTTGAGCTCGACGTCGAGCACGAACGACTCCAGCAAGTCGTGCTGCAGCAGGGAGTCGATGAACGCGGGCACTGCTTCGAGGCCCTGATGAATCGTCAGCAGCACCGAGCTCATGCGCTCGAGAAATTCGGTCGAGCCGCCGTAGTCGCGGAACAGCGCCTCGCCTTGGGTCCGGCTCACGCGCGGACTGGCGAGATCGATGTGCACCATCGGTTCGCGGTCGCGAAAGCCGATGAGGAACGGCTGGCGCTCCACGGTCAACGGCACGTACTGCGCATCCCAACCGTCCGGGCCGAGGAACAGATTCTCGTTGTCCTGGAAGCCGAACAGGGCGATCGACTGAAATTTCCCATCCGCAGTCTTGTGGAAGACGATCGGATAGCAGGCCTGGACGTTGCGGAATTCAGCCGGAAACGTCAGGGCAGACTTCACGTCATCGCCGTACGCGGCACCGCGCGTGGTGATGACCTTGAGGTCTTTGTGGTCGATGTTGTTCAGCAAAACGGCGTTGTTCATACGCTCAGATTCTCGGCAGCCCGTGCCGCTTGATGTGCGTGATCAGCTCCCGATTGGTCGGGAGCGCAGCCAGCATTTTGCCAGTCAGCGTCGCAGCTTCGCGGAAAAATCCGTCGGCCCGATCGGCGTCGTCCGCGCGGCGTGTCGCAGCCGGGGGCTCGGGGCGAAAGCCCATTCCGTACAGCACATATTGATAGCTCGCGGACGGAAACACTTCTTCGATGCGGTGCAGGTCATAACGCGAGGGCGGCTGGTGCCGCCACAGCACGAGCAACTCGCTCAGCCGGTCGGGAACACTGGCCGGGGCGAGGTTGTCGCGCCAGAACGCGGAGGTCGTGCGTCGGCTCAACACGTAGTGCAGCTTGAGAAAATCGATCACACGTTCCCATCTATAGGTGAACGAGTCGTTGAAGCGTCGCGCGACGATGTCCATCGCTTCGCGCGTCGCCGGCATCTGGTCGCTGAGCATGGCGGCGGACAGCTCAACCAGCGCCAGTGCCGAGGCTTCGAGCGGTTCGATGAAGCCCGCCGACAGTCCGATGGCAACGCAATTGCGGTGCCAGAAATGCTGCCGATAGCCCGGCTCGAAGGTGAGCTTGCGCGCGGTGCCGCTATTTGCAGCTCCGGCGACCTGTTCTACATAACGGCGCAGCTCGGCCTCCGCCTGGTCGTCGGAAATGTGTGCGCTCGAGTAGACGTGACCGATACCGCGTCGCGTCGGCAAACCGATGTCCCAGATCCAGCCGCTGCTCTGCGCAGTCGACACGGTCTGCGAAGCGATCGGGCTGTTGTCGTCGGGGTAGGGCACCTGCAGCGCCAGCGCCGAGTCGTTGAACAGCACGTGCTTCTGCGACACGAACGGAGCTTGATAGTGCCGGCCCAGCAGCAGCGATTGCAGGCCTGTGCAATCGACGAACAGATCCGCTGCCAGCGGTCCTTGTGACCTCGTCTGCAGCGCTGCGATGTCGCCGTTGGGATGCGATTCGATGCCGACGATGTGATCGAGCATCAGTCGCACGCCAAGGCGTTCAGTACAGTGCTTGCGCAGAAACATGCCGAACTTGCCGGCGTCGAGGTGGTAGGCGTAGTTCGCGACCGCCGCAAACTCGGGCGTCGCCGCCTGCTTCGGCGCCTTGTTCTGCACGCAGAGGTGCGGTTGGAAACTCACCAGATCGGCGAACGGCACGTTCGCGTGACGCTGCAGCCAGCCGGCGACGAGATTCGTCTCCGTGTAGCCCTGCGGCAGGACGAACGGATGAAAGTAGTAGTCGCCGTCCGCGCCGTCGCGCCAGCCATTGAAGCGCGAGCCCTGCTTGAAGGAGGCATCGCACTCGCGCAGGAAATCGCTTTCCCTGACGCCGATGCGTCGCAGCGTGTCGCGCATGGTCGGCCAGGTGCCTTCGCCGACGCCGATCGGCCCGACGTCGGGCGATTCGATCACCGTGACCTGCAATCCCGAGCCGGCCGCCGCGCAGTGGTCGGCGGCGATGACGCCTGCGGTCAGCCACCCGGCCGACCCGCCGCCCGCGATCACTACATGCTTGATCGACCCCGTTGTCATTACACCCCATCGTAACGAAAAGAGCCGCTGGTTGGGGGCGCCAGCGGCTCTACATCGAACGCGGGACTCGTCTCGCTACTGCCCGCCGAACTTGTACCGCGCTCCGATCATGTAGCGGGGCCCGGTCTGCGTCACGAACACGGCCTCGCTGTCGGTGCGGCCGTGAATGCGCTGGATCTCATCCGTGATGTTGATCGCTTCGACCTGGAACGTCAGGTTGTTGCCCCACTGGTAACTCACGTTGAGGTCGTACTGACCGTAAGGCTCGGTGTACAGCGGGTTGGCGCCGGCGCCGTCGAAGCGGCTCGCCAGGAATTCGTCGCGCCAGTTGTAGGCGAGACGCACCCCCCAGCCGAAGTTCTCGTAGAAGGCGACCACGTTCGCTGCGTCGCTCAGACCTTCGAGTGCGAACTGCTGATTGCGCAGGTGGTTGTCGTACTTCAAGCCCGAGTTGACCATCGTGTAGTTCGCCGACACACCGAAGCCGCTGAGGCCGAACATGTGCTGGACGTTGAACTCGAAGCCGTTGAGATTCGCCGAGCGCTGGTTCGCCGGCACCGTGATGCGGAAGTCGGCGATAGGATCGCCGCTCTGTCCGGTGATGGTGCGAGCGGTCGCGTTCACGCCCGGAGCGGTGGGACGGTTGGTGAAGATCCAGTTGCGGATACACGTGGTGCTGCGATCCGCGCAGGCGGCCGCCACCGCTTCGTTGTAGAGCGCGCCGTTGATCGGCGTATGCAGGCTGAAAGGCTGCTCGACGATCTGCGAGACGCCGACGTAGTTGTCGATGTCCTTGTTGAAGTAGCCGACCGACGCGTAGCTACCTTCCGCGTAGTACCACTCGAGCGACAGGTCGATGTTGGTCGACTCCAGCGGTTTCAGCGCCGGATTGCCCTGCGAGCCCGTGCCGCCGTCGACGCGCACCAGCAGGTCGAGCACCTGGCCGCCCTGGATGTCGCCCCAACCCGGGCGACCGATGGTCTGGCCCCAGCTGGCGCGGAACTTCACGTTGTCACGGATGCCGACGTCGAAGTCGAAGCTTGGCAGTACGTAGTCGTAGTCGCCCTTGAGCGTCGTGGTGGTGGAAGCTCCCGCAGGCGTGATGACATTCAACTCGTTATCCGAGGCCCAGCTGATGCCCGAGGGGGATGGCACGAGCGCGCTGGACGTGACGTCTGTCTGCTCCCAGCGCACACCGACCGCTGCGTGGATCGGCATCTTGGTGTCGAACGCCTGGCTGAACTGCACATAGGCGCTCTGCGATTCTTCCTCGACGTGACGATCGGTCGTGAAGGTCGGGCTGGCGCTGAAGCGGTCCGCGCCGCGCAGGCCGGCAGCGATGTTGCGCGCCCGGTCGAAGTCGAAGGTGTAGAAGTTGTTGAACAGACTCGAGTTGCCGCTGCCGGAAACCTGGTCGAAATATTGACGGACTGTATCGGGCCGCCACACGTCGTCCGGGAACGCCGCCGGGTCGAACGCGACGTCGGAGCCCCAGGTGTCGTTCTGCACGGTCGAGAACGCAGTCCGATTTTTCATGTCGGTCAGCGCCACGCCGAAGTCCAGGCGCGAGCTGTCGTTGAAGTCGAAGTTGCCGCCCAGCTGCGTCTGGGTGATGTCCATCTTCATGTAGCCGTTGCGGAACGCCGAGCCGGTGACCGTCATCGCCGATGGGCTGACGCTGGTCATGCCAGCAGGCAGCTGCACGCTGATGACCGGAAAGTCCTGGCGGAAGTCGCCGGTGGTATTGCCGCGTACGAAGGCCGCGACGCCGAGCACGGAATTCGAGCCGTACGGGCTGTCGGCGCCCGATTCAGCACTCGAGTCGTGAAAGTCGAGCGAGAAGCCGAGGCGCTCGGAGACGTCCCACGCCAGGTTGAAGCCCAGCGACTTGTTCTCGTTCTTGGTGGCGAACTTGGCGCCGCCCATCGACAGGTCGCTGTTCGCGGCCGGGATCGATTCGGTGTACACGAGCGGGCCCGCGACCGGACCGTCGGTCCAGCTGCTGCTCGACGGACCGAAGTTGAACCACACCGACAGCTCGTTGCGCTGGGTCGCGATCTTGTTCTCGGAGTAGGTGTAGTCGAGCGTCGCGGTGAGCGCATCGATCGGACGCCACTGCAGCGCGAGCTGACCGTTGGTGCGCTTGCGTTCGATGCCGCTGACGCCGTAACCGAGATTCTGCGGCACCGAATAGGTGTCGGTCGCATCCGGACGGTTCGTGATGTTCTCCGAACCCGGCTGGCCCGGTTGCGGAATCGTGCCCCAGTTGTTCTCGTCGCCGGCGAACGCGCGCCAGCCGTTGCCGACCTGCACTTGGTTGAAGCCGGAGTTGCGTTCCTGGTAGCTCGCAGTGAGCGAGACGCCGAATTTGTCGTCGCCGAACGTGTTGCTGTAGATGCCGGAGATTTCCGGCGTGATCTCATCGCCCTGCAGGTGCGCCGGCAGGTTCTGCCCGGACTCGTCGATCATGCCTTTCAGGCCGAGGCTGGAATGCAGGCCGGGATTGTCCAGCGGCCGCGCCGTCTTGATGTTGATCGTCGCGCCGATGCCGCCGGTCGGCGTACTGGCGCGGCTGGTCTTGTAGACCTCGACGCCCGCGATCGCTTCCGAGGCGAGATTCGCAAAATCGAAGGCGCGATGGTTGGAGGCCACCGTGTCCTCGAGGGACGAGACCGGCATCTGGCGGCCGTTCAGCAGCACCAGGTTGAAGTCCGGGCCGACGCCGCGCACCGTGACGCGCTGGCCTTCGCCGATCGCCGAGCGATCGATCGACACGCCGCTGATGCGTTGCAACGACTCGGCGAGGTTCGTGTCGGGAAATTTACCGATGTCTTCGGCGACGATGCCGTCGACCACGCCTTGCGAGTCGCGCTTCAACTCCATGGAGGAGGTGAGACTGCCGCGAATACCAGTCACGACAACCTCTTCGAGCGTCTCCTGCTGCGCCTGGGCGAACACCGGCATGGCGACGGCGGTGCCGAGAATCAGCGAAATGGTCTGTGCGATCGGCGAACGTCTACGGGCAGAATCGTTCACGGCTGGGCCCCCTGTTTGCGACTATTTCGGTTCTTGTGCCGAAAAATGTAAGCGCTTACAATTTGCCTTGTAGCACGCTCGCGTTGACCTGGCAAGCACGTCGCCGTATACGAAGAACAACTTGATGACGAACAACGAAGCGCACGCCGCGCGCATGGGACAACGCAGACTCAACGTCAGCCTGGTCGCGCTCACCGCTGCGATCGGCGGCCTGCTATTGGGCTTCGACGCCACGGTGATCTCCGGCGTCGTGCCGTTTATTCGCGAGTATTTCCAGCTCAGCGGCACCGGCGGCGACCTCAGGCTCGGCTGGGCGGTCAGCTCGTTAGGTTGGGGTGCGCTCGCAGGCAACGCGTTTGCCGGCGTGCTCAGCGATCGACTCGGCCGCAGAAAAGTATTGCTGTGCGCGGCTGCGCTGTTCGTGGTGTCGGCATCGCTGGCGTCGCTCGCGACGACGCTCACGGCTTTCGTGGTTGCGCGCAGCGTCGGCGGGCTCGCGGTCGGTGCGGCGATATTGATCGCGCCGGTCTACATCGCGGAGATCGCGCCTGCGCAACGACGCGGCGGACTGGTGTCGCTCAATCAGCTCATGATCGTGATCGGCATCTCTGCCTCGTTCTTCTCGAACTACTTCCTGCTCGACGTGGGCGAGCACAACTGGCGCTGGATGCTCGGCGTGCAGGTGGTGCCGGCGCTGTTGTATCTGCTGCTGCTGTCGCGCATTCCTGAGAGTCCGCGCTGGCTCGTGATCAAGGGCCGGGACGAGCAGGCACTGGAGGTTCTGACGCGCGTCGCCGGCGCCGCGCAGGCGCAGGAGAATCTGCAGCAGATCCGCCAGAGTCTCGCGGCGAAGCACGTCTCGCACGGCTGGCGCGGCTTGTTCGATCGGCGCATCCGTCTGGTCATGCTGATCGCGCTCGGACTGGCGTTCTTCCAGCAGATCACCGGCATCAACGCGATCTTTTACTACCTGCCGACGATATTCGCGCAGGCCGGCGGCGGCGTCAGCGACGCGTTCCGCCAGGCCGTGATCGTCGGCCTCGTCAACGTGGTGATGACTGTGGTTGCGATCCGGCTCATCGATCGCCTGGGTCGCAAGCCGCTGCTCATCATCGGCATCGCTGGCATGGCTGTGTCGCTACTGACGATCTCTTGGGCTTTCAGCGTCGCACCCCACGATCCGGCGCTGGCCGATGTTGCTCCGACGGTGAATGCACCGCTCGTGCTGATCGCGATCATCGGCTTCGTTGCTTCGTTCGCGATCTCGCTCGGGCCGGTGATGTGGGTGCTGCTGTCGGAGATCTTTCCGAACGAGTACCGCGGCGTCGCGATCTCGGCTGCGGGTTTCTGGAACGCGCTCGTGAGCG
>Ga0207689_10000418_pt1 | contig 39833 bp, 32 predicted proteins | sample KBSMisM52_FD_184312 | JGI IMG/M metagenome (GOLD analysis project Ga0207689, IMG submission 184312) | Miscanthus rhizosphere microbial communities from Kellogg Biological Station, Michigan, USA - KBS Miscanthus M5-2 (SPAdes) (version 2) | ecosystem: Host-associated > Plants > Roots >...
GAGTAATCCGGCGATGTAAAGAAGATTCATTTCATATCCGATCGGCCCAAACTCGGCACCTACCGCTGTCACCGCTTTTAGCCGGATCGAAGAAAAACCATATTGCAGATGAACGCTGAACAGAGCCGTTAACATGACTGCGGCCAAAGGGAAACTGAGCGGGAGGACGAATGCTCCAGCCATGACGCTAATGCCTCCCGCGAACTCGAGCAGAGATGTCACCCAAGCCGTCACATGAGGCATGGGGACTCCAATGGAGGTGAGAATGGTAGCGAAATTTTCCGGACCGCGGCTGAGCTTGGCGTATCCATGCGCAGCAAAACCGAATCCGACCATCAGCCGGAGTGGCAGAACTGCCCATCCTTTTTCCGCGAGTTTATTTTTAAAACTTGGGATCTTCATAGGACTAGATTTGAAATTCAGCCGCATTCTCAGCGCTGGCGAAGCCACTCGCTCCAGGAAATTATGCCCAACTCAGGTCTTGGCGAAGCAGGCAACATGGAGATGAACTCCAGAAGATTGTCGTCAGGATCGCGAAAGTAGACCGCGGCCGCAGGCATCCAAGGCAACACAACAGGTTCCTCAGTCGGCAAGCCAGCAAAATCTCTAGGTTGGATGCCGGCTTTTCGCAATCGCGCCGGGGCATCGTGCAGATCAGAAGCGGCAATTTGAAAGGCCACATGAAGGCTTACGGTAATCGGTATCGTTCCCGCTTCCCAAAGGCCAAGCATTGCCCTGCCTGGCGCGCCCACCCAAAAGAACACAACCTTGCGCTCAGGAAAGACACGCGCCAATGGAAGGCCAAGTTGTTCCCCATAAAAAGCAATTGCCCGATCAAGATCGCTGACTGTCAGATGAGCCTCGAACAAGTCAGATATCGGAACAACGGTTTTAGAAATCATTCCAAAGTGTTTGATGCACGAGCACTTGTTTTGTGACAAAAAAACGCGTGAATGGTGCAGTAGCGCCAGAAAATCCGACCTAAGACAGGACGTTCCCCAAATTCCATTCTTCACCTCGCTGTGTCTTGTGCAATGAGACTCGAGTTCGAAAACCCCGGATCGTTTGAGGTTTAGGCTCGGGCAACCTGCTGAACCGCAAGTCAGAGGGCAACAGTCGGTTCCAGTGTTGCACCAAGGCTGGCCTATCCAAAAACAAAAACGGGCGGCCAAGGGCCGCCCGTTTCTGACCGCTGTTACGAAACTAGTTAGAAGCCCCGCCCATCTCAGCCGCAGCGCTTTGGGCTTCATCTCCTGGCTGCACCACCACCCCATCAAACGGAGTAGACGCTAACAGCCGCCCATGCACCACGCTGACTCCGCGCAGCGGATACCCCGCATCCGGCCCGCGCTTCCAGTTGCGGCCGCCGTCCTGGCTCTCGAACACCACGCCAGTCACGGAGCTGGTCGCCAGCAAACGCTTCTTGCTGGAGTCATAGCTCACCGAGCTAATGTTCTTGTCCGGCAGGCCATTGACTACGTGTTCCCAGGTCGCGCCGTTATCGCTGCTGTGGTAAGCGCCCTGTAACGACGACACCAGGATGTGAGCATCCGGAGTAACCGTCACGCTGCGCACGATCATGTAGGAAGGCAGCGCAGCAGCTTTCCATTCTTTGCCGCTGTCGGATGAAGTCAGCACCTGTGAACGAGTCGCAGCCACAATCAGGTTTCCGCTCGACTGCACGGAAACGAAATCGCTTTTGCCCATCACCGGTCCGCCGCTCCAGCTCTTGCCCTGGTTGGTGCTGCTGAACAATCCAGCCGAAGTCGCAGCAAACCAGATGTTCGAGGAGGTCTCCACATCGCTGACCCGCGCATCCAGAGTCGACTTGGTAGCCGTCTTGCTCTCCACGCGGACTTTCTTTTTGCCCTTCAGCATGGTGCGGAAGGTGCTCTTCTCAATGACGACTGAGTTAATCCCTGCCCAGTCCCCGCCGTTGCGCGCCAGCAGGAAAATACCTTTGTTCGTGCCGGCGATCAGATCGCCATTTGCGGCCTGCTGCAGAGTGAGCACGTCGCGTCCGCCGAGGCCTGCGCTCTTCTGCTGCCAGCTCAGTCCTCCATCGTGCGAAACAAACACGCCGCCAAATTCGCGGTCATTCACCACGCCAACAAAAACCGTCTTAGGATCGCTTTTGTCCGCCACAATCGACGTCACATAGCGATGCGCATAACCGTGGTTCGAAGCCGACCAACTCGCCGCACCGTTATCGCTGGCCAACACGCCGCTGCGATCGGTGGCCAGCAGCACGCGGTTTGAGTTGCGTGGATCAATCATGATGTCGTTCACCACGACTTCAGGATTGCTCACCCGCTTCCAGGTCTTGCCGAGGTCCGTCGTCTTCCACAGACCTTCGGTCGTGCCTGCATAAACCGTGTTCGGATTGCTCGGGTCCTGCTTCAACACGCGCGTACGGCGCGCGGTGAACGGGATGCCTTGAATCTTGCTGAAAGAAGTTCCAGCGTTCTCGCTCTTGTAGATACCGGAGCAAGCACTGGCAAACATGATGGAAGGATTCTCCGAGTTCACGATGATCGAGAACACGTCAGAGTCATCGATGAGTCCCTTGTTGATTCGGTTCCAAGTCGCACCGTTATCGGCGGTCTTGAAAGGCAAGTGCCAGGTTCCGGCGTAAACCACGCTGGGATCCTTAGGATCAAGCGCAATCGATTCAATATTGTGAATGTCCGCATGCCCCGGAGGAGAAATCTGCTTCCAGCTGTCTCCACCATCGTTGCTGCGGAATACTCCGTCCAGAGCTCCAACCACGACAGTCTTCGAGTCGTAGTCAGCGATCGCCATCGCGCGCACAGACTTACCATGCATTCCCGGCAAGGCTTCCCAGCTCTTTCCGCCGTTTTTCGAACGGAACAGATCGCCAGCCTGCTGGTTCTCAACACTCCAGGCCGCTACATAAATGGTGTCAGGATGATTGGCATCGACCGCAATGTGGTCGAGCACATAGTCATCGCCCGCGCCGACGTGGGCGAAGCGCGACCAGGCGTGACCGCCGTCCTTCGACATAAAAATGGAACCCGTGCTGGTTCCAAGGTAAATCTGGTCAGGATTCTTAGGGTTATAGCTAAGGCTGCGGACATCGCCGCCATCGGGTCCTAAAACAGCCCATTGACCAGCCCAGGCAGAGCTTACGAGAAAGAGGCTCAAAACCAATGCAACCAGGCACTTAGACGCAAATCGAGAAACCATAGTAACCATTCTCCCTCAAGGCGGAAAAATCCCACCCAAGAGAGCAGGTTGCCAGCGTACCACGCGGGGTACAAGTTACGTTAGGGAAGCTTAGGAAAGGCCCGGCGGGGTGGGAATCTTGGGCCATCACCCACCTCTTTGGCATCCTTCCTATCGTCGACCTCAACACATTGTTCATTCGAAGGGAGCACGCGACAGGGGAATCCGGGTTTGTTTGCCAACAGTGCTCGTGCCGCCGTCCAGGAAACCCAGATAGCGGTAGTGGTGCAGATTCAAACTGCACCACTGCCGAGATTCCTCATGCGATAAACCCGCGCTCGGAAGGGACAATTTAGGATGGAGCAATAATAAAAAAGCCCCGCCTTGGGAGGACGGGGCTTCCACTTTCAACGAACTTACTGCGCTTTCTTCTTAGCCGCAGGCTTGCGTGCCGGATGATCCGGCACCGGCTTCACCTTGGACTCATCCACCGGCGTAGTTCCCGGCGCCGAGAACGTAGCCCCAGCCGGAACCACCCAGTATTCAGCCGTCTTGGTCCCTGCGCTACCCGTGTGAGTCTCAATCCGGGTCGGGTCGATTCCCAGCTTTGATTCGCCACCCGACAGATAGGCCTTTGAATTGACAGCACGCTCCGCCGCCAAATTCGGCCGCTTCTCGGTAGGTTCAGCATTGCCGACAATCACCAGACGATTGTCCAGGTTCTGCTGCAGGTTCTTGGCTACGTCGTCAAGTATGGCTTTGCACTCGTTGTCCACGCGCCATGGCTTCTTGATCTTGTCCATGTTCTCGAAGCTGCACTCACTCAGCTTGCTGGCTTGCGGCGGCGGTGGCGGGGGATTCTCTACGGTCACCTGCGTCGAAGCGTTTGTGCTCAAGTTGCGCGAGTCAGAGCAAGAAGCGCTGACCGTAATTGTTCCCGAAGGAGCGCCAGTCGTATTCAAAGTAGCACTGGCTCCGCTGCCGGAGACGCTGCCGCCCGTAGCCGTCCAGTTGGAAACTGTAACCGGAACGTTATCCGGGCTGGTGCAAGTACAAGTGAGTGCAACCGGGGTTCCAGCCTGAACTGAAGATGGATTCGCCGAGCAAGACATGGTCGGCGGATTCTTCACCGGCTCTTTCACCGTGAAGTTGGCGTTGCAACTCGTTTCGCCATTCTTTTTCTGCTTGGGATCAGTGACGCGCACCGTCACCGTATAGCTGCCGCCAGCCACACCGTTGGTGTCGATGTTGGCAGTAGTTTCTTTGCCGCTGACCTTGCCACCGTTCGTGGTCCAGTCATAAGTCAGAGTGTGCTTTGGATTGAAGTTGCTGGTCGTAACCGTCGCAGTGATCGGCTCGCCCACTAAAACTTCATTCGGCTGCACCGAGCAGCTAGCGGACGGAGTCAATTCCGGAGCGCCACCAAAGTTGAACACCAAACCGGTGCGCAGACGCACACCCTTCAAACTAGGCCGTTGCAGATCACTGAACCCAGCCGCCACGACATCATCGAAGTTATGCTGCGCCCAAACGTAGTCCGCTTCAAACACGCGGATACTGAGCCGCTTGACCACTTTCAAATCCATACCGCCGCCGCCGATCAAACCAAAGGCATTCTTGGGGGTGATTCCGTTCTCCACAAAGCGGTTGTAACCCGCCAATCCGTGAATAAACAGATCGATATTGTCCTGACGCCAAGTCAGCTTCGGCCCCGCCGAAACCGTGGACTCATAACCAAAATCACTCCAATTGTGGCCAAAGTCTGCTTCCAACCCCAACATCTTGGTGAAGTTGTAGGTGTAAGCTGCGCCAAATCCCTTTCCCATGCTGGGTGGCTTAATGCCTACAGGAGCGTTCGGTGGCTGGAACGCCTCGGGAACCGTCCCTCCAGGATTGAGCCATTGATAACCGATGAATATTTCCGACTTTGGCGTCTCCTGAGCAGACACCGCGCTAGACAAGATGATAATGATGAGACCTACGCTAACCGCCGCAAAAAGTACACGCCCTAAATTGCGACAATGTGACATTTGAATCCTCCACGAAGGTTCGAATTCCCTGGGATGCCACGCTCGTACGGTTTTTGGGGGCCGGCGTGGGTGACTGAGCTGTTGGTGAACTTGCTTTACTGCAACCTACCTAAGTTTAATCACAGAAGGCTCGTGTAGCCAAGTTTCAACCTATCAAAACCGTCTCAGATTGACACCAACATGTAAAGAACTGTTGGGGGTGCCCGGTCCAACGCCTGCCCGAAAGTCGCACGGACGATGCGTGGGGAGCATTTCGCAGGATGAATAGTTCTGTCAGCCCTTGCAGGGAACGTTGAACCCCTCAATAATGACTATGTCTCCTTAATTTATGGCCCAAGAAAAAGTCCTAATCGTAGAAGACGAAGACAACGAGCGAACTGGCCTGGCCGAACTGATCTCGTCCTGGGGTTACCGCACCGACACTGCGCGCGATGGCGCAGAGGGATTCGATCGCGTTGCCGCCTTCTTGCCTGCCATCGTTCTCACTGACATGAAAATGCCCCGCATGAGCGGGCTGGAGCTACTGGAAAAGCTAGCAGCCGCCGACCAGACCATCGCCGTGATCGTGGTCACCGCCCAGGGAACCATCGACAGCGCGGTACAAGCGATGCGCATGGGCGCCTATGACTACATCACCAAACCCATCGACACCAGCCGGCTGAAAAGCATTTTGCAGAATGCATCCAATCTGCTCGGCACACGCGCGGAACTCGAAGTGACCCGCCGCAAGTTGCGGGACACTGGATCACTTGGCAGCCTGGTTGGTTCCTCCAAAAAAATGCAAGAGATTTTCCGTCTGATCGAAATGGTGGCTCCAAGCACGGCATCGGTCCTCATCACCGGCGCCAGCGGCACGGGGAAAGAAATGGTAGCCCGCACCATCCATGATCTAAGCACACGCCGCACCAAACCGTTCGTTCCCATCAACTGCGCCGCTATTCCCGAAACGCTAATCGAAAGTGAAATCTTCGGTCACGAAAAAGGCGCCTTCACCGGGGCTCTGGAACGCCGCACCGGCTGTTTCGAACTAGCCGAGGGAGGAACGCTCCTGCTGGACGAAATCGGCGAAATGCCGGTGGCAACACAGGCAAAGCTGCTGCGCGTTTTAGAAGACAGAAAACTCCGCCGTCTGGGAAGCAAAGTCGAAACCACGGTAGATGTCCGCGTTCTCGCGGCGACAAACAAGGTTCCGGAAGAAGCCGTAGCCCGCGGCGAACTCCGCAACGACCTTTACTACCGTCTCAACGTCTTCAACATCCACATGCCGCCGTTGCGCGAGCATAAAGAAGACATCCCTGACCTGGTACAGTCCTTGCTCAACGAAATGAGCACCAAACACGGACGCAAAGTAGCCACCGTCAGCGAAGCGGTCTTAAATCAATTCAAAAACTACTCCTGGCCCGGCAATGTACGTGAGTTAAGAAACACGCTAGAGCGCGCGGTAATCGTCTGCGAGAGCGCCGTCGTCGAAACCAAACACCTGCCTCCCGCTTTCGGCCAGACACCACTGCGCACTTCGCCCGACGATCCAGACGCCGTCCGCCTGGGTGTAGGCACAACCGTCGAAGAAGCGGAAAAGCTGCTGATCCTGAAAACACTCGAGGCCACCAGCAACAATAAGACCCGTGCTGCGGAAATTTTAGGCATCAGCTTGAAGACTCTGCACAACAAATTGAAGGAATATGGCAGCGCCACAGCCGATCTGCCAACGGAGAAAGAAGAGGTCTAAATCATTTGGTAATTGGGCAATTGTGTAATTTGGGCTGATTTTTTGCATTACCCAGTTACCCAATTACTAAATTTCCCCCGATGCGTCGCCGAACCAAACTCGTCCTGTCCATCACCCTGATGGTGGCGGCACTCGCAGTTGGGCTTTCGATCATCTACATCTCGCAAATTCTCCGTCAGCTGATCATCCAGGCCAACGACACCGCATCACAGCTGACCTCCCAGCTGCTGTACATAGTGAACAACGCCGCCCCCGACCTCAGCAGCACAAAAGTGGATACCAATAATCCCACTGCTCTCAACCGTGATCTGGCTTACTACCTCAGCACCGACCGTGATCTGAATGTAATTCTCACCTCAGTAGTCAGCAGCTGGCCCACCGTCTACGACGCCGCAATTGTGGACGCCAATGGCAAAGCCATCCTGCACAGCAATCCTGATGTGGTGGGCAAAGCGATCCAACCACGTCTAAAACTCCAGCTGGTGCAGGATGCGCGTTTCCGCCGCCAGATGCGCATGATTTACAGCGCGCCTATGGTCTACGACGTTGAAACCCCGCTGGTGTTGAACGGGATCCAGTTCGGCAGTATCCGCGTCGGAATTTCGACCGTATTTCTGAAAAACGAAATTACGCCCCTGCTGCAAAAAGCCGCAGTCTATTGCTGCATTGCTGTGTTGGTGGCATTGATCCTCGCCGCTTCCCTATCCCGCCTCGCCCTCGGCCCACTTGAGCAAATCAGCAAGCGCCTGGATAGCATGAGTGCCGGAGAAACCGTCGCATCTACGGGCGAAGGTGAAGACCTTGGCGATGAATATGGCCTGGTTACGCTAAAAATCGCCCACCTGGGCCGCCAGATGCGCGATACCAAGGAAATCTTCTCCGCTTTGAAAGACAATGTCGACCAGATCATGGCCAATCTGCAAGACGGCCTGATGCTGTTCACCCGTGACTCGCGCGTGGTGCTGGTTAGCGCATCGGTAGAAAGATTCCTCGGAACACCCAGGCAGGCTCTGCTGGGAAAGTCGGCTAGAGATATTTTTTCTCCGGGCACACCGCTGGGTGCGTTAGTTCTCGAGGGCTTCCAACTCCGCAGGGCCTTTGGGCAAAGAGAAATTGAAGCCGCCCGCGGCCGATTCATTCAGGTCGCACTTGACTTCATCCACGAAGGCGGCACCCAAATCGGCGCATTGCTCACCATGCACGATACCGAATCAGTCCGCCGCATCGAAAACGAAATCGAAACCTCCCGTCGCCTCTCCGCCAGTGGCCGTTTAACGCGTGGAGTCGCTCACGAGGTTAAAAATCCGATCAACGCGATTGTCCTCCACCTGCAACTTTTGCAGAACAAGCTCCAGCAGAACGATCCGGACACACGCCGCCACATGGACATCATTGACAGTGAAATCCATCGCCTGGACCGCGTAGTGCAAATCCTGGTGGACTTCACCCGCCCGCGCGATCTCCATCTCGAACAGATCGATTTGAAGCACGTATTGGAAGATGTAGCCCAACTAGCCGCGCCAGATGCGGAACAACGCGGCGTAAATTTGCGCACCAATTTTCCAGAAATATCACTCCCTGTCACCGCCGATTCCGATTTCATGAAGCAGGCCGTACTGAATGTGGTCCTCAACGGCGTGCAGGCAATGACCAACGGAGGCAACCTGTGGCTAAGCGCCAGGCGCGAGGGAGAAACCGTAGTCACCGAAATTCGCGATGAAGGGAGCGGCATCCCACGCGATCTCCAGGAGAAAATTTTTGAGTTGTACTTCACCACCAAGCCCGGAGGCAGCGGAATCGGCTTGGCGCAGACCTATCAGATCATGCAGTGGCATTACGGCTCAGTGGAGTTTGAATCGAAGGACAGCAAGGGAACCATATTCCGCCTGCGTCTGCCGCTGACTGAAGTGCGCACGAATGGAACAAAGGAGGACCGTGCGGAGCCGGGGCTTGCCCCGACCGGCGGAGAAAATCCCGTCCCAACATCGGCGCGATAGGCATCTAACTAACTATGACAACTCTGGCCGCAACTCTAGGATGTCTGCTGCTGTTGGCGAACCCTCAGCCGAAGGGAATGGTTGCTGCATCTTTTCTTCAATCGCAGGAATCCGCTCCAGCGCAAAATCCTCCCGAGCCACCCCCAGCCACAACCGAACCAGCACCAGACACGACCCAAACACCGGACAAAATCGAACCCTCTGCACCGGACACGGCAAAGCCTGCCCCTGTGACCCCAGCGAAAACGACAAAAAACTCTCCCGCGAAGAAGCCGGCCAAAAAGCGCTCGCCTCCCAATGAGAGTTCCATTGTCGTGGTTCGCAACGGAGGAAGTTCAGATACCCAGGGGCAGATTTCCTACTCAGCCACCGATCAACAAACTCTTGAAAAACGCAAAAATACCGACGCGTTATTGAGCGCTACCACCACCAACCTGAAGCAGATTACCGGGAAACAACTGAACCTCGGCCAGCAGGACATGGTGAAGCAAATTCATAACTACATGGCGCAATCAAAGAATGCCACCAAGACCGGCGACATACAGGGCGCAAACAATCTCGCGGTCAAAGCACACTTACTCTCTAAAGAACTGGTCAAACCATAAGGATTCATGGTCGGCTTGGTTCATGTCCTTCGCGGACTTTGCGTTTTAAGATTTTTCCGTCAAACTACCTTGCAGCGGTGCGAGTCGCACTGACCTTAGCCAGCAACTCCTTCGACATTTGCTGCACCGGCCCCTGAATCTTCACTGCCTCCTGCAAAATCTCCCGCGCCTCAGCCATCCGATTCAACTTGCCGTAGGCATACCCCAAACGATACGCGGCGATAGCGAATTGCTGTTCATCCAGCCCACGTAACAAGGTCACCGCAGATTTTAATTCCGGCACCGAGGCGGGAGTTTTGTCCTGTTTCATATACGCGTATCCCAATGTGGAATGCGCGACTCCAGCGGAAATCTTTCTGCCGTTGTCCGCATCCGGTGCATCGGCCTTTGCCGCCGCAACCGCCTTTTGCGCGTAGCCGACTGCCTTAGCCAAACTCCCCGGTTTGGGATCATCCACGTATGCGCTGGCCAACAACAACAGAGAAGGCACATGACTGGGATTGGCCGCGAGAGTCTTTTCCCCATAAGCCACCAGCCGATTCATGTCCTTCAGATCGGACAATGCCGCCATGGCATACGATGTGATTCCATCCCCAAAACGCGAATTCGGAAACGCCGGAGTAAATTTCTCGATATAACTCATCCGCGCCTTGGCGTCGCTCTCTTCGGCGATGGCGTTGTAAGCCGCAGCCTCTAAGAATTCATACGAAGGCTTGGCTGAACTTTTGTCCGATTCCACCCGCGCCGCAAAATCCGTGTCACTCATGTCCGCCGGCTTCGGCTGTTTGTCGAGAGAGTTGTAGACCTCGCCACCGCGAGTGGCGTATTCAACAATTTTGGCGTGGTCTTTGGCCTTCTGAAGAATGTTGACCTGCGATACCAGGATATCCATATTCTTCGGCGATCCCGTCAGCGCTTTGTCGCCATAGGCAATGGCTTTTGGCGTGTCGCCTGTGGCGTCGTAAGCCTGCGAGAGCTGCCAATTGCCGTAAGCCACAGCTGCAGGATTTGAGGCAAACTTCTGGATGAAGTCCTCATACATCGGCAACTTCTTTTGTTCGTCAGACTCCGCAGTAATCGCCTGCAACGCCTGGTCCTCCGGCGTACCTGCAGGAATCACGATCTTGTCCATCTGAGCGAAAAGCGGCAAAGAAAACAGGAAAGCCAAACCGGCCACAAGATTGCGACTGACTCTCATAGAGCAGCCTCCAAATGTTCTGTGCCGCGAATCGTAGCGCTAAGCAAGGCTGCTGGCAAGTAGTTTGCTAAAAGAAACCTCTGTGCGAAATTATCATTGCGAAGAAGCGCAGCGACTGAGGAATCTGGGTTTGCCGGCCCATGAAGGCACCCCGTCCTCCATGCTATAGTCGGGCCGGATGGAGAATCAGGGCGAACAATCTACCTCATCTGTCGATCAGCCCTGGTACCACTCGCCCAGCTTTATTTTTCTAGTCGCATTCCTACTCCGCCTGGCCGTAATCACCGTCGGCCACACCTACCGCATCACCCCACGCGGCGACCACTTCCAATTCGGCTGGGAGATGGGACGTATAGCCCGCTCGCTAGCCCAGGGCCAAGGCTTCAGCTCGCCGACAGATTTGCCCACGGGTCCGAGTGCATGGGCACCCCCAATCTATCCCTATATCCTGTCGAGCGTCTTCAAACTTTTCGGCATTTATAGCAACACCTCCGGCTGGATCGTCCTCGCCTTCAACAGCATTTTCGGCGCGCTAACCTGCATTACGATTTACAAGATAGGCGAAAGGATCTACGGCGCAAGCCTGGCCCGCGCCGCATCCTGGACCTGGGCGGTGTTTCCCTACGCGATCTACTGGCCAGTGCGGGTAGTTTGGGAAGCCAGCCTAAGCGCATACCTGCTAAGCCTGACGCTACTGCTCACCCTGCGAATTGCCGACTCTCGGCCAAAAATGCGCATCTGGATTTGGTATGGGGTGCTCTGGGGCATCATCGCCCTGACCAATACCGCTCTAATCTCAATGTTGCCGTTGTTTCTTCTGTGGCTGCTCTATCGATCCCATCAACGAAAACAGTCCTTGGCAGGAATGTTTCTGACCGGGGTCGTAATGTTGGCAGTCATCACTCCCTGGCTGATCCGCAACTATTCCGTCTTCGGCAAATTCGTATTCATCCGCGACAATCTGCCGCTAGAAATGCACGTAGCCAACACAGAAAACTCCAACGGCTTGTGGACGCGCCACGAACACCCCGGCAACGATGTCGACGCCATGCGCCGTTTTCAGGAACTGGGCGAACTTCGCTTCATGGAGGAGAAACAACAACAGTTTCGCCAGTTTGTGAGCGACCATCCACAGATGTTTCTAAGTTTCACACTAAAACGCGCCGCCTATTTCTGGATCGGAACTCCATTTAACGCCGATGTCGGCGGACACAATTTTCTCCCCGCACGTCACATTAGCTTTTTCCTCGCTAGCGCCTTAGCGTTTACAGGCCTATGGTGGACATGGCGCGATAAAAAATGTGGAACATTTCTATTCGCATGCCTGCTGATCATCTACCCACTCCCCTATTACCTGGTCAATCCATTCCCGCGTTACAAGCATCCCATCGAACCAGAAATGATCCTTCTAATCGTTTTCGCCATCATCAACACTTGCAATTTGTCATTCCGACGAGGAGCGTAGCGAGCAGGAGGAGGAGTCTGCTCAGGCTGCGAGCGCCACGAACCGCACCACATCCATAACCACCACCCAATCACAACCACTGCAAATCATTTAAAGTTGTAGAGTGCGGAATATCCTGCAAAAACCGGCGCTGCGCTATGTTTTCGTCGCCAACATGGTCTCCATGATCGGCAGCGGTATGAACTCTACCGCGGTAGCGTGGTTCATCCTGCAAACCACTCATTCGGAAATGGCGCTGGGTACGTTCGCGATGCTGCAAACGCTCCCCGCCATGCTGCTGCTTCCCTTCACCGGGGTAATCATTGACCGCGAAGACCGCCGCCGCTTGGTGATGATGCTCGACATCATCCGAGCTGTCATCATTCTGGCGGTAGCCATACTTGCGTTCACGCACAGAGTAAAAGTCTGGGAAGTGTACGCCATGAACACGCTGGTCGCCGCCGGTTTCTGGATGTTCTGGCCCACTATCACGGCACTTATTCAGGAACTCACTCCGGGAGAAGAGTTCGTACACGCCAATACCTTCCTGATGGCCGGAATCCAGGGTGGCTTCTTCATGGCAGGAGCGATCGTAGGCTTCGTCTACAACCACATTGGACTGGGCGGAGTGCTGCTCATCGACGTTTGCAGTTACGTGGTTTCATTTCTCTGCTACTTCGCTGTGCGTAAAGGGAAGCACATCGTCCCACGCGCTGCGGAATTGAAGTCAGATTTAGTCGGCGCGGAAACCACGGTGGAACGCTTCTTCCGGGAAATGGGCGAAGGATTCAAATTTCTGCGCGGCAACATCAACATCGTGATGCTGGGAATCAGTTGGGCACTTTTCCTCGGTGCGATGCTCACCGGCGTCGTAGTCATAGGCCCACTGAGCGACAAAGTATTCCACGCCGGGGCCACCGGTTACGGCTGGCTCAACGGAGGCTGGGGAGTAGGCGCGTTTCTAAGCACGCTGTATACATCGCAACTGATTGCCTGGATCGGCGCGCGGCGTTCGATCGCAATATCCATGGGAGCGCTCGCGATTTGCATAAGCGTCGCGCCGCTGTCGCCGATGCTGGCCATCGCGGTCGTTTTTTTCGGAATCATGGGCTCAGCCCGCGGCGTCAGCGGCGTGGCCATGAATACCAGCATCATGGAGATGGTCCCGCAGCACTTCATGGGACGCGTGCAGAACACGTTCTACTGCGCAGGAACCGGCCTGCAAATCATCTTGGGATTAATTGTCGGGGTAGTCGCTGAATATAATCTGGTGGCGGGATTCGCAGTGATCGGAATTGTCTACGCATTAGCATTCGTTGCTTCGAGTTGGCCACTGAAAGCACCTGCACCTGTGACTGAACCAAGCCCGGCAGATTGAGCATTCAATTCGCGGCTGTTATCCTTTTCCGTTCAAAATCAAGGAGACCCAATGTCATCCAACCTCGAAGGACGCACTGCGGTAGTTTTCGGTGTAGCCAACAAGCGTTCCATCGCTTGGTCGATCGCCCAGGGGCTGCACGCCGCCGGGGCCAAGCTGGTGATCACCTATCAGAACGAGCGCCTGGAACAGGAAGCCAAGGATTTGATCGAATCGCTCCCCGGCGCCGAAGGGCACATGTGCGACGTTTCCGTCGATGCAGACATCGACCGCCTCTTCGCCAAGCTGAAAGAAAAACACGGCAAGCTGCACGCCCTGGTGCACAGCGTAGCCTACGCCCCTGCCGAGGAGCTAAAAGGAGACTTCATCAACACCACCCGCGAAGGCTTCCGCATTGCGCACGATGTAAGCGTCTATTCGCTGATCGCAGTCTCCCGCGCCGCAGCCCCACTGATGGAAGATGGCGGCAGCATCATCACCATGAGCTACTACGGTGCAGAAAAAGTAGTTCCACACTACAACGTGATGGCAGTCGCCAAAGCAGCCCTCGAATGCACGGTCCGTTATCTAGCAAGTGATTTAGGAAAGAAAAAAATCAGAGTCAACGCAATTTCCGCAGGCCCAATCAAAACCCTTGCCGCCCGAGGAATTTCAGGTCTGGGCGACATGCTGAAAGCCCACGCCGAACGCGCTCCCCTGCAGCGCAATGTAGAAGTGGCCGAAGTTGGAAGTACAGGAGTTTTTTTAGCTTCAGACGCCAGCTCAGGCATCACGGGCGAAACCATCTACGTAGACTGTGGCTATAACATCATGGGGTTTTAAGCGTAGATTAGATCCCATGAGCCATTTGACGCAGATTCTGGAGACGAGTGAGCTGCAAGACATTCATAAGAGTTTGACTTGTGGCATATCTCAAGAACTCATTGGCGAGATTTAAGTTCTCTTTACCACATACCGGGATGCCTCTTCCGAAGAGAAGACCGCGATGAAAAGAATTCCATATCCCGTTTCTTTACCAAACGGTTACTCTCCGTTCACTCTCCCTCACCCGCTCGAGCGCAATTTCCAAGTCCCTCTCCCGCACAAACCGCGCAAACTTCTCCCCCCACTCAATCAGCAAAATACTGTCTTCGCTCATCAGATCATCCAGGGCCAGCGTATCCAACTCCCGCTGCGTATCGATCCGGTACAAATCAATATGAAAGAGATTGGCCTTAGGCCCGCGATATTCGTGAATCAAAGTAAAGGTAGGACTGGTGACATCCTCCTGCGAAGCCGCCGAGAAGGCCTCAGCGATGCCCTTGACCAGCGTCGTCTTCCCCGCCCCAAGGTCGCCGCGTAACAGAACTAATTTCGGCGGCGCAAGCAGCGAAGCCAGCTCACGCCCCAAAGCAATCGTTTCTTCAGGAGAATGGGTAGTGTATTCGCGCGCGCTCATGCTGGTCGTGGAGACCAGTATAGCGAGACCTATGCCCGGTGCGTAGAACCCAAGGAAGTTGAGCGCAGCCCGAGCATCGTCTGATCGCTGGCCGATTCCACCATCGTGCGCAGTGCCCGGTGCTCATCATCGCCCATAGCGATAAACCGGAACGACTGCAAAGCTCCCTCTGTCGTAGGCATGGTGGAAAGCATCTCTGCCATTCCGCGCACGGCGCCGGTATTGGTGGCAAACGCGACTTCAACGAAGTCGCCTTTCCCGAGCGCACCAGCAAGCCGGAGCAATCCCCCGGTGGTTGATACTGTCTGCAGTTTTGCTTTGGCCCGCCGTCCATCTTCCAACATAACGACGGCTTGAACAGCTCCATTGACCTTGACGCGCGGAGCGCGCTTCGTGGGGTGCGGTTGGGGGAAGTGAGTCATAACCAGCCCACTGTCGCATTACCGGTTGTATCTGCACAGGTTACGGAAGCACTCTGTCCGGATTCGCGTGTTCGCAATATTCCCATTTTGGGTAATTGGTTACGCAGCAATAAGATAGGAGTGTTCCAATTTGGGGTAACCTGTAGGAAATTTAGACCTTTTAACCCATCCATTCGACGCTGGAATTCGCTGCCGCCTTGCGCGCCCGACGAAACGCCTCAGGCAAGGTGTGCAGCAGATCTGTAGCCGTCAGCGAATGTTCACCCATCGATTCCCGCGCCACATCCCCAGCCAGTCCGTGCAGAAACACGGCACACAAAACAGCTTCAAAAATATTTTTCGGATTCTGCGCCATCAATCCTGCTGTCATCCCAGTGAGAATGTCGCCCGTCCCGCCAGTAGACATCCCCGGATTGCCAGTGGCATTCACCCAAATCTGCCCATCCGGCGCAGCCACCAACGTACGGTTTCCCTTGAGCACGACAATCAACTGATGATCCGCCGCAAACTTGCGCGCGACATTGATTCGATCTTTCTGCACCTCAGCAACAGTCGATCCCATCAACCGCGCCATTTCTCCTGGATGCGGCGTAATCACCAGCGTACGATCTTTACCATTCAACTCATCGGTATGTCCTTCAAAAGCGTTCAACCCATCTGCATCCAGTACCATCGGCGCTGTAAATTTCTTCACCGCGGTCCGAACAAAATCGACAGTCTCTTTATGCCGAGAAATTCCCGGCCCAACCGCCAACACAGTCTTGCCCTGGACAACGGCGTCCACGTGTCCATAACTCAAAGCTCGTTTGGAAATGCTGCCAATCTCGGTTTCCTCCAGTGCCTCGGTCATCAACTCAGGATGAAATCCAGCAACTGTAGGCAGCACAGACTTTGGCGTGCCCACAGTAGATAAGCCAGCACCAGCCCGCAACGCTGCCATACCTGCCATAGCCGCGGCACCTGCTTTCCCCACCGAGCCACCGATCACCAAAACGTGTCCGTACATCCCTTTGTTTGAAGCTGCGGGGCGCGGACTAATCAAAGAAACAACATCGGCTGCGGTGATTAAGTTAAGTTTCTCTGCGGAGACAATTGCCTGCGGCGGAGATCCAATCGGCGAGACAAACACTGGACCGCGCGTCAATTCAGAAAACAAATGCGCCGGCCGCGGCGCAGTAAAAGTCACGATAGCGTTTGCTTCTGCAATAGTTCCGTCAGGTTGTACAGCCGCATCCGCATCCGCGCCAGATGGAATATCCACAGCCACTACAGGTGGCGAATTCGAATTCAACTTGGCGATGGCATGTTCATACAATCCAGTCACTGGTGGCTTGAATCCAGTCCCCAGAATCGCATCGATCAGCAGTTTGCACTCAAACACCGAGCGCGCCGGTTCTTTATCGAGTTCCGCAGGAGTACGCACAATAATCGCACTAGACAATTGCTTGTACATCTCCGCCGCATCACCCTTTAACTCCGAAGGATCAGCCAGCAGCAACACACGAACATCTTTTCCGGCGTCATGGAGTTTCCGCGCCGCAACAAATCCATCTCCGCCATTGTTCCCCTTGCCGCAAATCACCCCGATGCTATGCACCGTAGGAAAGCGGGACATCACAAATACAGCCACCGCTTCCCCAGCATTTTCCATCAACGTTGTAGAGGGCACACCAAAGTTCGCGCTGCTGACCCGGTCAATCTCACGCATTTCCGCCGCGGTTACGATCTTCATGGCTGATTTGGTACTGTCGATGATGCCAGCTGCTCCAGTTGTCGAAGTTGGGAGGGCTGCCCCATAGCGATTAGGCAATCGCCTGGCTTAATAAGGTCGTCAGAAGCAGGATTGAAACGCATTCCCTGCGAGCGCTTTATTGCCAGCACAATTGCACCCGATTCCTGGCGTATGCGTGACGCCTCAATCGTCTTGCCGGCGAGTGCAGAATCACCGTTGACGATAATCTCCCCGATTTCCAAATCCATACCGAGATGTGTTGTGGCAGTATCCAGAAAGCTCACTAGATGAGGATGAAGAAACGACTGCGCGATCCGCTGCCCGGCAAAACGATATGGTGAAACCACAGAATCCGCGCCCGCCTTGATCAACCGTTTTTCCGCGTCTTCATCGCTGGCACGGGCAATAATCGTTAGCTTGGGATTCAACTCACGCGCAGTCAGCACAATATAGAGGTTGGTCGCGTCGGTCGTAGTCGCAACCACTAGACCGCGCGCCTTCTCAATTTGTGCCTTATGCAGGACTTGCTCCTGCGTGGCATCTCCGACCAAAACCAGCCAATCATTCTGGTGCTGTGTAACCTTGACATCATTTTGATCAATGAAGACAAACGCAGCCCCATTGCGCGCCAATTCCCGTGCTGCGCTGCGTCCCACACGCCCGATTCCGCAGATGATGTAATGACCGGAAAGACGGCCGATTTCACGCTCCATTTTCCGCCTTCCAAAGAAGTTCCGCAGCTCGAATTCTAGCAAAGCTTGTGTCAGCGCCCCGATGCCCAGAAATACCAAAGAGACACCAGCAACAATCAATCCAATATTGAAAGCTCTTCCCCCGTGCGAGAGCGGATGCACTTCCTGGTAGCCGATGGTCGTGAACGTGGTGATGACCATGTATAAACCATCAAACCAGGGCCAGCCTTCAATCAAATGAAAGCCGGCCATGCCGATGAAAGTCAGCATGAGCAGCGCGAGCCCGATCAGACGCAGATAGTGAAAGGCACGCATGAGGTGACGGCCCTAGACTATAAAACAAAAAGCCCTCCGCATAAATACGGAGGGCTTTATTCGAATCCTGTAAATTCAAACCAAATGAACTACTAAACGCGCGCAGTCAACTTTTTGCGAAACGCTGCCATCAAGCCCAACAAACCTGTACCAATAAACGCCAGAGAGGAAGGCTCTGAAACTGGAATTCCGTTCGCATAATAGGTAAATGTACCAGAGAGAGCCGGAGCAAAGCCCTCAGAATGCTGAATGAAATTCGCCTGAAAAGCTTGGATGGTATTACCCGGCCCAATCACCAACTGCGTGATGTCGAAGCTCCCGGTCAGGGTGTTGCTTCCGCGATGGTCAAAGGACACGTCTAGCCCAGCATGTCCCGGTGCGGCAAAGGCCGCCCGCTGAGCGTCGGTATAACTCCCAACTTCTAGTGGAGTTCCCAACTGATTTGTTCCGAAATACAAAAGTGCAAATGGATTGGTTGTAGGCCACAGTATGAAGTCAATTTCCGCCGGACTGCCGGCGACTGTTTGAATCACCTGGGCCACAATGTCTGATCCGGTATAAGTCAGGTTGTAACTCTGACCTTGACCAATATAGTCACCCGGTTGGCTCTGCATGGTTAGCATAGCGATGGGATCGGCCCATGCGCTAGGAACAACTAACAAAATGATCACAACCGCAAAAAACATTGCGATGCGTTTTGAGCGGACAAAATTAGACATGCATTACTCCCATTCCTGATGGAACGTAGCATTCTAGACATGCTTTATTATTTACCGCAAGAAAAAATAGATAGCCCAATGAACTTTCAAAGGTACTTGTGCAGACTTTTGCACTTATTTACAGACCTGTAACAACTTAGCAAACAAACTCAACTATTTGTCTCTACTTAAGGACGCAACTTAGTCGGCACCTGATTTGTTAGTACAACAAAAAAGCCCTCCGCGTTAGCGGAGGGCTAAAATTTTACAAATCTTAATCTGCCATGGATGACGCATTTCCCGGAACCGTGCTATTCGCCGCCTGCACTTTACTGTGCCTCCGTCCATAAGTGAAGTAAATCAACAGGCCAATTGCCATCCACACGATAAGCCGTAGCCAATTCGTCCAGCCGAGACCATAGATCATAGCGCCGCAAACAATGACGCCGGCTGTCGAAACAAACGGCACGGCAGGCACTTTAAAGGCACGCGGCAAGTCTGGCCGGCGGACGCGCAGAATCCAGATTCCAATGCAAACCAGTACAAATGCAAACAGTGTTCCGATACTGGTCATCTCACCAACAATGTCCTCGGGGAGAAATGCTGCGAACAATCCTGTAAAAACAAAGAACAGCATGTTGGATTTGTACGGCGTGCGGAATTTTGGGTGAATATCTGAAAATACTTTGGGAACCAATCCGTCCTTGCTCATCGAGTAGAAGACTCGCGTCTGTCCCAGCAACATGACCAGGATCACGGACGAGAACCCTGCCAAAATCGCCACTGTGACTGACTTGGACAGCCACTCATAACCATGCATGTATTTGGTGATGGCGAAAGCGACTGATGCTTCACGGCCCGCGGAGCGGAAATCATCCACCGTCGCCACGCCGCTCAGTACAAACGAGAACAATACATAGAGAATGGTGCAGACCACGAGCGAACCCAGAATGCCGATCGGCATATCACGCTTGGGGTTTTTCGCTTCTTGCGCAGCAGTCGAAACCGCGTCAAACCCGATGTAGGCGAAGAAGACAACGCCCGCCGCACCGAGAATGCCCAATATCCCGCCATAGTGGTGGGTAATACCTTGAGGAGTCACATATGCAGTTGGCGCTGGAACGAACGGTGTGTGATTGGCTGGATTGATAAAGCCCCATCCAACGGCAATCACAATAATCACAATCGTGACTTTCAGAATCACGATAAAACCGTTCACCATTGCAGATTCCTTTGTTCCTTTGATCAGCAGGGCTGACAGCAACAGAAGAATAAACAGGGCCGGGAGGTTAATGATTCCGCGCTCGCCCGCCATGGCCTCCAGCGGAGAGTGACTCCACGCGTAGGGTATTCGCATTCCAAACCAATCCAGCACCCGATTGGCGTATTCACTCCATGCGACCGAGACCGTCGCCGCACCGACCGCATATTCAAGCACCAAATCCCATCCGATGATCCAGGCGATCAACTCTCCCATGGTGCAGTAGGAATAGGTGTAAGCGCTTCCGGCCACCGGGATCATGGAAGCGAACTCGGCATAGCAGAGTCCAGCGAAGGCACAACCAAGACCCGCGACCATGAAGGCAAGAGTAACCGAGGGCCCTGAGCGGTCCGCAATCGCAGCGGCGGTTCGCACGAACAGACCAGCACCGATAATCGCCCCGATGCCGAGCATAATGAGGTTCACCGGGCCAAGCGTGCGTTTCAGGCTATGCTCGCCCGTTTCTTGCGCCTCCTGCATTAGGTTCTGCAGGGACTTGCATGCTGACAAATTAGCCATGAAGACGCTCCCTTATTGCAGTATCCATTGCGCTGGGTAGGCGGTTCTCCGCGCGAATACGCGGCTGGATCAACGCCTGAAAGAAACAAAACGTCACCTCGCCGTCAAAAATTCTAGTCTGCCGTAACCGGTGAGGGCGCAGGCTTCGCTGCTCCAGACTGCGCCGCCTGGACCCGGCTGTGATGTCGGCTATAGGTGAAATACACGACTAGTCCAATAATCAGCCAGACAATCAGTCTTGCCCAGTTCACCCACCCCAGCTTGTACATCATATAACCGTTAAAAATTACTCCGAGGATAGGCACCAAAGGAACAAGTGGCGTACGGAAAGGGCGTGCCTGTGCGGGATTGGTCTGGCGCAGCACAACCACAGCAATGCAAACAATCACAAATGCCAGCAAGGTCCCGATGTTCACCATCTTCCCGATATCATCAATGGGAGTTACGCTGCCCACAATCGCGGCCAATAATCCAACCAGGAATGTATTTTTCCAGGGCGTACGCCATTTGGGATGGATGTCGGCAAAAAACTTCCTCGGCAGCAGCCCATCGTTGGCCATTGCATAGAGCACGCGAGTCTGCCCCAAAAGCATGACTAGCATCACGCTGGTGAGCCCAGCCAGAGCACCCAGAGTAATGATATGCGAGGCTCCTGTTAAACCACGGTCCAGAAACGCGCGCGCGATGGGGGCTTCAATGTTCACTTCGCGCCAGGGCACCATGCCGGTCAGTACCGCAGCCACGAGAATGTACAAAACCGTACATGCGGTCAGAGAAGCAATAATTCCGATGGGCAAATCGCGCTGCGGATTTTTGGCCTCTTGCGCGGTGCACGACACGGCGTCGAATCCGATATAAGCGAAAAATATGTACGCCGCCCCTGCCCCGATTCCAGAGAAACCGTAAGGAGCGAAGGACGACCAGCTCGAGCCCCAATTGGCAGTGTTCACGTAGTGAAAACCCAGACCGATTACGAACAACACCACGGAAACCTTGATGACTACGATAGTCGCATTGAAACGCGCGCTTTCTTTAATACCGATAGCGAGGACGGTGGTGATGACCAGGGCAATGATAAAAGCAGGCAAGTTGAAACCAATTTCAACTCCGAAAATCGAGGGTGCTGCCAGCAAATCATGCGCTCGCTGCACAAGCTCCGGCGAGTGAAGTGACAAAATGGCCGTCATTTTGTCGAGAAACGCCTGTGTGCCTGGTATTAAGGATGGATCGGCGGCCTGCGCCATATCACGAGCAATCATTTTTTCCGCGATTCGTACCCCGGTCCAATGGTCATACGCCAGCCACAAAGGCATGCGTATGTGCAAAATATCCAACAACTCGATGAAATGGTTCGACCATCCCGAAGACACAGTACTGGCGCCCATGGCGTACTCAAGCGTCAAGTCCCAGCCAATGATCCATGCGAATAACTCACCCAGCGTGGCATATGCATAGGTATAAGCGCTGCCCGCAAGCGGAAGCATGGCGGCAAATTCGGCGTAGCACAGTCCCGCGAAAGCACAACCCAATCCGGACAACACAAATGACAACATCAGTCCGGGTCCGGCATAGTGCGCTCCCAACCCAGCCAGCACAAAGATGCCAGCGCCAATCACAGCGCCCACCCCCAATGCAGTCAGTTGAAAAGCACCCAGGGTCCTGCGCAGTGTATGCTCACCGGTTTCTCGGCACTCCGCCAGCAACATGTCCAGCGGTTTTTTGGCCCATATATTCGCCATGCTTCGGTCTCCTAAATTTAGGCAGCGCTTGCTGTATTCGCACGGCGCGACCACAGGAAGTACACCGGAATTCCCAGCAACACAATAATCAATCCCGGCCATGTGAACTGCGGTTTGTAGCGCAATAGTACGACATCAATAAACAACGCCATCACAATATAAATCGCGGGCAATACAGGGTAGCCAAATGCCTTATAGGGCCTCTCTACGGTAGGATGCGTGCGCCGCAGAACAAAGATCGCCAAAATTGTCAGAATGTAAAAAACCAATACTGCAAAGATGATGTAGTCGAGAAGCTGTCCGTAGCTGCCAGAGATACATAAAATGCAGGTCCAAATCATCTGCAGAATTAATGACACCGCAGGGGTCTTGTGCACGGGATGCAAATTGGCAACTTTGCGAAAAAACAAACCATCTTTTGCCATTGCGTAATAAACGCGCGCCCCGGCCAGCAGCATTCCATTGCAGCATCCGAAGGTTGAAAGCAGGATGGCAATCGCCATCAACTTCCCTCCAGTCGAACTGAACATCTGCGTCATGACAGCGGTTCCCACCCGGTCTTCCGCGGCGTATTGGATCCCGCGTTCAAGAATCGTCGTGCCCTGCATGTTCCCAACCAAGGGCAGAGTATTCAGATAAATGAAATTGCAGGCAATGTATAAGGAGATAACAATGCCGGTTCCGAGAGCCAGGGAAAGTGGAAGATTGCGGCTGGGATTTTTTACTTCGCCGGCAGTAAACGTCACATTGTTCCAGGCATCGGCCGAAAACAGAGAGCCTACCTGGGCCACAGCAAGCACCGTTAGCGTGCTCACCAAAACTCCACCGCCGATATCGTGCAAAGTACCGAGCCCGGCATTGTGCCAGAAATTACCCTGAAAGTTAGCGGCCAGCGCGTGCGCATTGCGTCCCACAAACAACGCCGCTGCAACAAACCCAAATAATGCTGCAGCTTTGGAAATTGTGAAAACATTTTGGATCATTGCTCCGGTCTTAACGCCGAAGATATTCACCAACGAGAGCACAATCACTACAATGATGCCCATCAAATTCTGGGTATTGAGCCCGACATTCATATTGCCGAGTGTGATTTGTTCCAGCCCAAAGGGATGAAACGCCGGAACTGTCCAGTGTGGCCCGATCCAATTAGAAGCAGAAATAGAAGGAAAGAAAACGCCGAGGAATTTGCCAAACGCCACGCCCACAGCCGCAATCGTGCCGGTCTGTATGACCAAAAATAAAGTCCAGCCATACAAGAATCCCCACATCGGCCCGAGCGCCTCGCGCAGATAAACATACTGCCCACCAGCCCGAGGCATCATGGCCGCCAATTCCCCGTAGCTCAGAGCAGCCACAATCGTCAGAAACCCAGTAACCACCCAGGCACCAATCAGAAGCGCGGGAGAATTCGTCTCACGGGCAATCTCCGCCGACACAATGAAGATCCCGGAGCCAATCATCGACCCCATCACTAGTGTAGTAGCGCTGGTAAGGCCAAGCCCTTTAACTAAATCTTTGTCTTGATGGGAGTGACGCTCCCAGTCGGAAGCAACTGCAACGGTGGTAGACGGTTTAGCTTCTGTGCTCATGCAAGCAACATGTAGAGACAGCACTGGGCTGTCCAAGCAGCTTTAGCTCCGGCGTTGAACCAAGGCCCATCGGCGGGTCAAACCGCCACCCCGCAGAAAATCTCGTGGCAAAACTCTACCCTAAGATGGTCAAAAAGTCCCGCACCGTCTTGCCCGGATCCCGTAACAAATCTGATATCACCGCCACCGAATCCGCCCCGGCCGCAATCACTGACCGGCAGTTCGCCCGCGTAATTCCGCCAATCGCGACGAGAGGTTTTCGCGTCAGAGCCCGCGCTGCGCGCACACCCGCAAGACCAACCACTGGATCGGGATTCACCTTGCTGGTGGTGGCAAACACCGGCCCAATCGCCAGATAATCCGCCGAGGTCTTGTCAGCCGCGTTGACTTGTTCAGGATTGTGCGTGGAAACGCCTAGCCATCTCTCCGCCCCAATCACGCGCCGGGCGCCGTCAGGAGACAAATCCTCTTGCCCTACATGCACCCCGTCAAACCCCGCGGCCAGGCAAAAATCAGCCCGATCATTCATAATGAGTTTGACGCAATCCCCCACGCGCCGTTTCATCTCATAAGCCTGATCCAAAACCTGCCGAGGATTGCGCAATTTATCGCGGTACTGAAGGACAGAAACGCCACCAGCCACCAACTCTTCCACAAACTGCATCAACGCCTCATTGCTGGAAAACAATGAAGCATCTGCGATGGGATAAACGCGAGGCAAGGAAAAAGTGGAATCCCGAGACATAGACTCCAACAACGCTTAGTGGCCGGCTGAAGAACTCTTGCCAGTTTTAGCCAAAAATCTTTCAATGAAAGTCGTATCGATCTTCCCCGCCTGAAAATCCGCATCGGCCAAAATTCTCTTGTGCAGCGGGATGGTAGTAAAAATTCCTTCAACAATGAACATGTCTAATGCCCGCAGCATGCGCGAAACCGCCTCTTCCCGGTCTTTCCCGCGAGTGATCAGCTTGGCAATCAGCGAATCATAATAAGGAGGAATCACACCTTCCGCATAAGCTGCAGTATCAATCCGCACCCCGGTGCCACCCGGAGGATTGAAGGTCGTAATCTTCCCCGCCGAAGGCGTGAACTTTTCCGGATGCTCCGCATTAATACGGCACTCAATCGCATGGCCGCGATGAACGATGGGGCCTTTAATCACCTCATTCAACCGCGCCCCGGCAGCGATTAGAATTTGGCTCTTCACCAGATCAACATCGGTCACCATCTCGGTCACCGGATGCTCCACCTGAATACGCGTATTCATCTCGATGAAGTAAAGCCGCCGGTCTTCATCCATCAGGAACTCAATCGTCCCAGCATTCACGTACCCAATTTCTGAAAGTGTCTTGCAAAGAATCCCGCCAATCTGATCGCGCAAGTCCTGATTCACCTGCGTCGAAGGCGATTCTTCCAGCAGTTTCTGATGCCGCCGCTGAATCGAACACTCGCGCTCACCCAAGCTGACGACATTGCCATACTGATCCGCCAAAACCTGGAACTCAATATGCCGCGGCCGCTCGATGAACTTCTCCATGTATAGATCGCCGTTGCCAAACGCCGCCGCCGCTTCCGACTGCGCCGCCTTGAACAACCCCGGCAACTCCGCCTCGCCGCGGACAATGCGCATCCCCCGCCCGCCACCACCAGCCGAAGCTTTCATAATCACCGGAAACCCGACCTGCCGCGCCCACTCAATCGCCTCGCCCTCGGTGCCAATAATCCCATCCGACCCCGGCAGAATCGGCACACCATGCTTCTTCACCGCCGCGCGCGCCTTCTCCTTCTCGCCCATCATGCGAGTCACCGCCGGCGGGGGCCCAATAAACTTAATGTTGCTGGTCTCGCAGACCTCGGCGAAGTTGGCGTTCTCTGACAGCAATCCATACCCAGGATGCACCGCATCCACATTCGCAATCTCAGCCGCGCTGATCACCGCCGGAATATTCAAGTAACTCTGCCCCAGCTGCGGCGGCCCAATACAAATTGCCTCATCCGCAAACCGCACATGCAAAGAGTTCCGGTCAGCTTCGCTATAAATAGCGACCGTCTTAATTCCCAACTCCTTGCAGGCGCAGATCACCCGCAGGGCGATCTCACCGCGATTAGCGATCAGAATTTTCTTGAACATGAAAAGTGGATGACTACCTGAAAGCGCTGCCTACTTCTTAGGACGAATCGCGAACAACTCCTGTCCGTATTCAATCGGCTGGCCGTTGTTCGCCAGCTTCTTCACGATCTCACCCGATGCATCGGCTTCGATCTCATTCATCAGCTTCATGGCTTCGACGATGCACAGTATCTGCCCCGCCTCTACCGTGTCTCCGACTTTCACGAACGGAAGCGAACCCGGTGACGGCGACTCATAGAAAGTCCCCACAATAGGAGACTTCACTATGTGCAGTCCTTCATCGGGAGCAGCTTCCGCAGCACCAGCAGGTTTAGAGGGAGGTGGAACGGCAGCCGTAGCTTGAGAGACAGCTTCCGCCGGAGCGACAGCAGGCGCAGCATGCACCGCGATAATCCGGTCCGAAACTGCCGCCGGAGCAGCTCCTGCCCGCTTGACCTTGACCTTGAAATCGCCGCGTTCCATCTCGAACTCGACGATTTCCTGTTCTTTTAAGAACTCTATAAGTTCTCGCAGCTCTTTCTGATTCATCGTTTATGAAGGGATATCTTAAAGAATCCGCGGATCCAGCCCGCCCTAACAGACGATCAGTTCTTTGCTCGAGGGGGCCAACACTTCACAGCCCGTCTCGGTCACCACGGCCATGTCTTCGATGCGAATCCCAAACTTGCCCGGCAAGTAAACCCCCGGCTCGATTGTGATGACCATGCCAGGCTTTAATTGGTCTTCCTGTCCTGCTGCAATCCTGGGAGCTTCGTGGATCTCCAGACCTACGCCGTGTCCAGTTGAATGCGTGAAATACTTCGCTAACTTATGCTTTTTCAGCATGTTACGCGCTACACCATCAACTTCGCCAAGCTTCTGCCCGGGGCGAACCGCGTGCAAAGCAGCCTGTTGTGCCTCCCGAACCGCTTCGTACGCGCTGCGGGCCTCCATTGAGGGACGCCCCACGTATACAGTACGGGTCCGGTCCGAACAATAACCACCGAGTATAACACCGAAATCACAGACCACGAATCCATCCGGGGGAATAGGCTGCCCGGAAGCCCGACCGTGGGGGAGGGCCGACCGCTCCCCCGCCGCAATAATAGTAGAGAACGACATCGCCTCGGCTCCGGACTTGGATGCCGTATGTTGCATCTCCGCAGCGACGTCGGTCTCCTTTATTCCTGGGCGTATGACCTCCAGAGCCCGGTCAAACAAACTGGCTCCGAGCTCAGCAGCCTTCCTGACGGCAGCCAGCTCATCGCAATCCTTTATTATGCGGATGCTTTCCACCATGTGGGAGGCCGGGCTCAGCTTGATGCTAGGCGGCATCACCTTCGTTAAAGTTTTATATGCAGCAAAGGAAACGTAGTCTCCCTCAAATCCGGTCCGCTTAAGATTCCGCGCAACCGCCTTCCGGGACTTCAGCCATTCCGCAAGCGATGCCAATGGCGCTGTTTTGCCGATGACGATCCGTGCTCCTGAAACCTCCCGGCGCGCCTGCGCCATGTAACGGCCATCGCTGAAAAAGACGCACTGCTTCTCGGTCACCAACAGCGCCGCAGCGCTACCGGTAAAACCACACAAATATCGAATATTGGGAAGATGGGAAATTAACAAAGCATCTAGTCGGGCGCTAGAAAGAGCGTTTTGCAATTGCTTCTGACGTCTTTTGTAGTTCACCAAGGCAGTTTAGCAGGAGATATCCAGAGGCTTGCCCTTCATCCGCCGTCCGAAAAAAGCTCTCAAAAAGCAAACCGCCGGTATCTGGCAGGTTCTCCAGGTACTGGCGGTTTTGGGTTTGCTCACTAAAACTATGTCTGAATGATCCGTGGAGTGATGAAGAAAATCAGCTCCTGGTTCGAGGTGGTCACAGTGCGGTGCTTGAACAGGTTCCCGAGGTACGGGATATCGCCAAGCAGAGGAACCTGCGTGACGTTAACCGAGTTCTGGGTCTGGATCACGCCGCCGATCACAACCGTTCCGCCATCGGTCACCAGCACCTGAGTGGTAGCCTGCTGGGTGATCAATGTCGGGTTGCCCTGAATGGCGCGGCTAAAGTCAGGAGACGTGTTTTCCACATCCACGTTCAGGAAGATCGTGCCTTCCGAAGTGATCTGCGGAGTTACCGTCAACCGCAGGAACGCGTCCACATAGGTCACGGTCGGAGGTCCACCCAACTGCGCCTGGGTCACGATCGGAACGCGCACGCCCTGTTTCACCAAGGCTTGCACGTTGTTCTGCGTGACTACGCGCGGACGGGACAGAATCTTCAACAAGCCGCGGGACTCTGCCATGGTGAGCAGGAAGTCTACGCGGAAGTTGTTTGAAGCGTTCACGAACTGGAAGCCGCTGGTCGGGCTGGTAACCGGCAGGTTCGAGAACAACGGAATCTGCGTTCCGCTCGACGATCCGCCGCTGGAGATGATGTACATCGGGTTCGGTGCGATTCCGGGACCAACCGAGGTTGGAGTCGTACCCACGCTCTGTGCACCGCCGATGGCGCTGTGTGCATTACCCCAGCCAAATCCCAGCTGAGTACCGATATCGCGCGCGAAGCTGCGAGTTGCGGCAACCACACGAGCTTCGATTTCCACTTCCTGAGTCTTGCGGTCCAGCTGAGTCAGGAGGCGGTCGATGTGTGGGATCACCGCGGGAATGTCATTGATGATTACGGCGTTGGTGCGATCATCCGCGATAGCATCACCGCGCTGTGACATGAAACCCTTCACCGTGGCAACAACGTCCTTGGCGTGAGCATAGCTGAGGAATCGGGTGATGGTGACTTTCTCCACCGCCAGCGCTTCTGCTTCCTGCTGTGCGCGCTTCGCTTCAGCTTCCTTGCGCAGCGTTTCTACCGTCGCGATGCGGAGAACGTTGCCTTCTAGTTGGCGAGCGAGGTCGTTGTTCTTCAGAACGATGTCCAGGGCCTGGTCCCACGGCACATCGTCGAGGACGATGGTCAGTGAGCCCTTCACGTTCGGATCCAGGACAACATTCAATCCGCTGATCTCGTGGACCAGGCGGAAGAAATCTTTGAGGTCGACATCTTTCAAGTTCACCGAGATGGGTTCGCCGGTGTACTTGGCACCACCCATCGCGGGCGGGTTCGCCATCTGGGCCTTCTGCTCAGCCGCGAGGTTGACCGCGGGTTGAGGAGCACTCGCAGCAGCTTGTGGCTCCATCGAGGCGCTGGCCGTGGGCAGAAGGTTCGCCGGACGATCGGCAGAGAACTTGGAGGCGGCGTTGCTCGCGCGGACCGCGGGCTCCACCTTTTCCGAAGCCGGCTTATAAGACGGCTCGACCATCACAAAGTCATTGGCGGAAGCAGGCTGGGCCGTTTTGGTCTCGGGCGTGGCAGCAGGCATCGGCTTCGCCGTGAAGGGGGATTCCACACGGGCGGTCGCGGTCTGCTTCGGCACGGCCGTGGCTTGGTGGGCCACCGTCCTCTCCGTGTAGAGCTTGATCACCAGCTTGTTGTCCGTGCTGGAAACCAGCTCGTGACGGCAAGCCTTGTCAAGATCTACAACGACGCGCGCGGTCGCTTGGTCGGAGCCAATGCGCACCTTCTTCACGCCGTCGCTGCCAACAGTCACCGGGGCCCAAGTGGCCAGGGTCGTGTTCGGCAGGTCGAGCACCAGGCGGGCTGGCGAATCCAGCTCGCTGATCTTGGGCTCGACTTGTCCACGGGTCGTGAGCTCCAGGGTGACCGCATCCGTAGAATGTGCCACGTTCACCTTCAACAATGAAGCATGCTTCATCGCTGAACCTGTGCTCTGTGTCTCACCCGCTGCTATCAGACAGAACACCAGCAGCGGTAGGATTGTTCCCAGTAGTTGCTTTCGCATTTCGCTTCTCCCCACGAGGCCGCAACGCGCGTCCTCGCAATCTAACTTCTAAATTCGGTACCCAAAACCTACTTACTTTCCCCGGAGCTGTTACACAGCCGGAGTGTTGAGCTTCTTCGTAACTTCTTTGGTAAACGGCTTGCCTAACTTGTCCTGCACGGTCTCTTTGAACACGATGGAGTCGGTGGTGATTTTCACTACGTAGCCATCGAATACTGGATCGTTTTCCCGGAGGAAATAAGCTTTGTCTAGGGCGTTGACCACAACCGCGATCATCCCTGTCTCGGACTTCACCACACCCTTGAGTGAGATCTGTTCTACTGCCAGGCAACGCTTGCCGGTGCTGCAACCCGAACCCACTGCGCTCTGGCTCACCACCGGACTGATAAACGGATCGCGTCGGCCATTGGCGCTGTAGGTTTTGGGTTTCTCATTCTTTGCCGGCTCAGGTGCTTTCGCGACCGAAACATTGGCACCGGAACCATCTTTTGTGGCTTGTTTGTTGTCCGCAGCTTTTGGAGCTTCTTTCGCCGGTGATTTCTTGGCTACCGGAGCAGCGACTGCTTTCACCGCAACCGGCTTCACCGCGACTGGAACTGTTTTCACCACAGCCGGCTTCCCCACGACTGGCTTTGCTACTGCCTTCACTTCCGGCTTCGCCGCCACCGCCTTTGGCTGTGTGGGCGCCGCTACTTTTGCAGCGGAAGCCGCAGTCGGCTTGGTGGCTGGCTGACTTGCCGCCGGTTTCACAGGCTGCACCGATGGCTTGGTGGCTGGGGTTTTGCTGGCTGACACAGCCGCCGGCTTCACTGCTGGCGTGCTGGCTTTTGCAACAGCGGGTTTCGTTGCTGCTGGCGACGCTGCTACCGAGACTGCCTTCACATTCGAGTTCTGCTTTTGCTGGGCGGCATCAGCAGTGGCTTTGGCCCCTTGAATGATGACTGGCCCGTTCTGTGCCCAGCCCGTTCCGCAAGCAAGTGCTAGTACAAGAATTGTGTTTGTCAGCTTCATAAGTTTTCCTTACTTGGTCCCCGGCTTGCTTGGCGCAACTTGATCGTGGCTGTAAAACGTTGTTGCCAGGCAGGTCGCAACAACACTCTCGTTCGCTTGGTACTGATACGTGTGAGCCGCTTTCGCCTCAGCGGGTTTCTTGGTGCTGGCAACCAGCAACTGTCCGATGTTCACGATGCGTTCCAGCTTGCTCACACGGTCGAAGAAATTCAGGGTCGAGTAATAGGGGCCGTCCAGCTCGACTTCAAACGGAACTTCCGTATAGAACTCCTTGTTGGAGGTCGGACGGGCGGTGTAACGGCGCAGCTCGATTCCCGCCTTCATCGCTTCGGCATTGAGCATCTTCATAAAGCTGTCGACTTCTTTTTCGTCCGGAACGATGTGGCGCTCGATTTCCAACTGCTGCTTCAGGCTGGCCAGCTGGCGTTCGATGTCATCCAGCTTCGTGCGATATTTCTCCAGCTCGGCGTTTTCCTGCAGCTTGTCGTTCAACGCCTTTTGCGCAGTTGCGTTCTCAGCAGATTTGCTGTTGAACACTGTGAAATACAAAGCAACGGTGAGAACTACGCCGACGAGGGCCAGGATCCCCCACTGCTTTATGCTCGAAAGTTCGTTAAAGTTGCCCATAGTTTCCGTCCTTACGACTTCCCTTTATCAATCTCGCAGGTCAAGGTGAATTGGAACGCCTGCATTTCTTTAATGTTGGCGTCCTGGAAAGTCTCTTTGATCTCGACGTTCCGGAAATGTCCCGATTTTTGCAGGTTGGTGATCAGCGAGGCGACCGCATCGGTGCTCAAAGCCATGCCCTCGATCGCAATGCTGTTGTTGCCCTGGTCCTTCATTGAGCTCAGCCACACCGCTTCTGTGTTGTTGACGGTGTCGCCAATCATGTTGAGAAGTTCGGTTGGACCAGTCTGGGCTTTACGAAGCTGATCGATTACATCGACCCGGCGTTTGTAGTTTTCTGCCTGGCGTTGCCGTTCCAAATAGCGCGCCTTGACCTCGGCGAGCTCACGGTTCTTGGCTTCGGCAATCGCCATCTTGGCAGCGATGTCGCGTTTCTGTTTGTCGAGGGTGTACCAGTAACCCGCGTTCATGACTCCGGCGACAAGCAAGATCACAAGGATCTTGACCACCGGTGAACCACCCGGGCCGGCTGGCATAGCAACATCAGGAGAAGATCCCCCGCCGTTGCCACGCTTGCCCTTCTGTTTTGCGATCCCCAGCAGATTGATTCGGATCATAGCTCTTCAAAACTCCTTAGAGCCAACCCAACAGCCACCGCCAGTTGGCCTGCATTCCGCTCGATCAACTCTGCACCCACGCCATCGGCCGCCGGAGCAATCCGTTGGAACGGATTGAAAATCTCCACCGGCAACGAAAATTCTTGACGCAGTGCCTCTACCAGGCCAGGAACCTTGGAAGAACCTCCGGCCAGATAAATCTTTTCAATGTGCTCTCCCGCCGCGCTGGCGCGGAAGAAGTCAAACGTTTTCTGAATTTCCAGCACGATGATTTCGGTCACTTGCTGCAGGATGGGCGTCTTCGCGTCTTCGCTGACGGTCCCAACCTTCTGTCCCAGCTTCAGTGCCTCGGCATCGTCAAAGCTGAGGTCGAGCTCTTTCTGGAGCGAATCCGTATACTGATGACCACCCACGCTGACATCGCGCGGGAACAACGGCGTGGTCCCCTTCACGATGTTGATATTCATGACGCTGGCGCCGAGGTTGAGAAGTGCAACAACCTGGGTCGGAGCCGGCTCGTAGTTGTACTCGTAGCAGTTCTGTAGAGCGAGCGCGTCGATGTCCACGATAGCGGGCGTCTTGCCAGCCATCGAGAGTACGTTGGTGTAGTTCAGAATCTTGTCCTTCTTGACCGCGACCAGCAGCACGTCCATCTGCGGGCTAGACACGTCTTCAGAAAGAATTTGGTAATCCAGATTCACGTCAGCCAGATCGAATGGAATGTGGTGAGCCGCTTCTTTCTGGATCGTGTCAGCCAATTCCGCATCGCTCATGGAAGGCAAAGAGATCTTCTTCACGATCACCGAGTGTCCGCTGACGGCGGTAGCCACCGCCTTCGTCTTGATCTGATTCTCAGAAAAAAGCTTGGAGATAGCGCTAGAAACAGTCCCGCTATCAACAATCATGCTATCCACCACAATGTCTGGAGCCAGGGGTTCGATTCCCAGGTGAGCGACTTCTATTTGGCCGCCCTTCTTTTTCAGTTCGACAGCCTTAATGCTGGAAGAACCCACGTCCAGACCAACGATCGATTTAGCTCCGAATCCAAACATGTGCCCGCCTTTACAGTTGCCCGGCAGCCTTCGTGGCTACCTTCGAATTCTTTTTGCTGCGTACTTCCATCTGGTTTGATTTCTCTTCCATCCACTGATCCAACTTCGATTTCTTGAAGCGCCAGCGATTGCCCAGTTTGAAAGCCGGAATTTTTTGCTCGCCTACGTACTTGTAAAGCGTGTCCGGACTCACACCCAGGTACTGCGACGCCTGGCGAATATTCATCACTTCACGCGAGTCGGCCATAGTTCGTTTCCTAGGCCACAGAACCAGAACAGATTCTTTTGGGAGAGAATTCCTCAAACACAAAGCGTCTGAGTGAATTCATGTGGACTGAGCATAGCGCAATGGGTTTGTTGCAGGACGATTGCGGGGATTACCGAGTTTTACTGGGTTTTTTGCGGTTTTTCTGGAATGAGAGTTTTGAGTGATTGGCGGCGATATCTATATGTTGTAGTTGCATTGATACCAAATTCTATTAGTTGTGTTTAGCGAAGGTTGGAAGCTGGAGGTCACGTTTAAGATAACCAAAGTACCAGAGACGTTACGCAGGTTGTACGACGTGCGCGGATGGTTGGTTAGAGGCTGCAAATTCAAGGACCTCCGGGGCTTAAGCCCGTCCTCTCTTCACAGCTTTTTTCCCAGGCCTGAAGGCCAGCGCCACCCAAAATCCACCTAAGTTTCTTCCATGGCCGGAGCAGGTGCCAATGGCTTCGCGGTAGGCCCCGAAGAGGCCTACGTGTGCTCGCTTTTGCTGAGTGAATACAAATTGATTGTTTTTCGATCAGAAAATGGATGCGCCGGAATCACATATCAAACGTTGGGTCCCAACATCACGACGGAAATTGTTCTCCTAATATCCCGCCAGTTCCTTCATGGCCCGATAAAGATCGGCGACTTGCGGCAAGATGGCGTTTTCCAGCAGAGGTTGGTAGGCGACGAAGGTGTCGGTGGCGGCCACACGGCGAACGGGGCCATCGAGATGTTGGAAGAGTCGGTCGGCGATGCGGGCGGCGATTTCGGCGCCGTATCCCCAGCTTAGGGTGTCTTCGTAGGCGACGATAGCGCGGCTGGTTTTTTCTACCGAGGCGGCGATGGTTTCCCAGTCGAAGGGGCTGAGAGTGCGGAGATCGATTAGTTCGGCTTTGATTCCATCTTCGCGTTCTAATTTTTGCACGGCTTGTAATGCGCGCGGGACGACGGCTCCGTAGGTAATGATGGTGAGATCGGTGCCGGGCTGGACGATTTTTGCTTTGCCGAATGGGATCATGTAGTCGGGGCCAGGATAGGGGGCGCGTCCGTAGGTTTCGCGGTACAGGCGCTTGTGTTCGAGAAACAAGACGGGATCGTCGCAGCGGATGGCGGTGCGCAGCAAGCCGGCGGCGTCTAGTGCATTGCAGGGGAAGACTACGCGCAGGCCGGGGATGTGGGTGAAGGTGCTCTCTCCGCACTGCGAGTGGTAAATGGCGCCTCCGGTTAAGTACCCGCCGATGGGAACGCGGACCACTAGCGGGGAGGAGAATCCGTTGTTGGAGCGCCAGCGCATGACGGGGAGTTCGTCTCGGAGTTGCATCATGGCGGGCCAGATGTAGTCGAAGAATTGAATTTCTACTACGGGCTTCAGGCCTCTGGTGGCCATGCCGGTGGCTCGGCCTATGATGGCGGCTTCGGCTAGCGGGGAGTTGAAGACTCGTTCGGATCCGAATTCTAGTTGCAGGCCGGAGGTTAGTTTGAAGACTCCGCCTTTGCCTTTGACCGATTTTTCGCGGAGATATTGTTCGCGGGAGCAATCGGCTACGTCTTCTCCGAAGACGATGATGCGCTCGTCGCGGCGCATTTCGTCCTTGAGTGTGTGGTTGATCAGCTCCGCCATGGTTTTGCCCTGAGTTTTTTTGGCTTCGGCGTTGTGCGATTCGATGTGGGCGAAGGCCGGCTCGGAGTGGAAGGTTTCGCTGGTGGGATCTAGGTTCGGTGAATAGACGTAGTGCACGATTGAGTCTGGAGTCGCGGGGGCCGCTGCTAAGGCCTGGTCGGTGGCGATTTGGATTTCTTCGTCGACCTGTTTTTCTAATTTGTTGATTCCCTTTTCATCCAGGATGCCTTCTCGCAGCAAAAACATTTGCATGCGGGAGATTGGGTCTTTGGCGGCGTCGCTGTGGCGTTCTTCCTCGGGACGATAAGCTTTTTCGTCATCGGATAACGAGTGCGAGTATGGACGGATTACGTGTGCGTGGACGAAGGACGGGCCTTGTCCTGAGCGGCAGTGGGTAACTGCCCGGGTGAATGCTGCGTAGCTTTCTACTGGATCTGTGCCATCGATTTCTTCGAAGTGGAAATTCGGGAAGCTGGCGACCAGTCTAGAAATATTTCCGCCAGCGGTTTGGATTTCTACTGGGACTGAGATAGCGTACTCGTTGTCCTGAACCACGAAAAGAATTGGCAATTTGCGGCCTGCGGCTGCGTTTAGAGCTTCCCAGAATTCTCCCTGGCTGGTAGTGCCGTCGCCTAGCGAGACGTAGGTCACTTCATCGCCGTGAGATTTTATTTCTTTGAATTCGCGGTAGTCGCCTTCCACTTTTTTGGCGGCATCGGGATGAGCGTCGATATAACGCGAGACTTCTGAGCATCCTACTGCTTGCAGGATTTGTGTTCCTGTCGCGCTCGACTGAGTGACGATGTTGAGGTCGGGGTAGCTCCAATGCGAAGGCATCTGGCGGCCGCCGGAACTCGGGTCTTCGGCTGCTCCTACACTTTGCAACAGCATTTGGTATGGAGTTGCGCCCAAGGCCAGGCACAAAGCCCGGTCTCTATAATAAGGATAAAACCAGTCGTATCCGGACTTGAGGGCCATGGCGGCGGCCACGCCTGCGGCTTCGTGTCCGGCCCCGGAGATCTGGAAGAAGATTTTTTGCTGACGCTTGAGCAGGATTTCGCGGTCGTCCACGCGGCGCGAGACGTACATCCAGCGATAGAACTCGATGAGTTGCTGATGGGTGAGTCCCTGGTAGGTCTTGGCTTTGTGGTTGGCGACTGCTATCGGTTTGGGATCTGTTTTGGTCGTCGCCATCCGTTCCCTACCCCCGCTGAGATGGTTGAAGCCTGACAGATGTTACACGGTATTGTAAACCGGGAGGGGGGCGGAGCCAAGTATGGTTGCTCGGATCATTGTAAGGCTTCGTATCAGCGCAGTGACTTCGAGGATGGAATATCCCCACCCTAAATCGCAAAAAGCGCACTTTAGGATGGGGCACCCTCGGGTTCTTGGGTGATATTCTGATCTTTCCATAATGATTCGCTTCCATCGTCAGTTTGATCCTCAGAAAATTCGCTTGGTGATTTTTGATCTGGATGGGACGCTGATTGATTCGCGTCTGGATCTGGTGCATTCGGTGAATGCGGCGTTGCGGCATATCGGGCGTCCGGAGTTGCCGGAGGATGTGATTGCCAGCTATGTCGGAGATGGGGCTCCGATGCTGATTCGGCGGGCGCTTGGGGATGAGGCGAATAATGAAGCGTTGGTGAAGACTGGGTTGGAGTTTTTTCTTTCTTATTATCGCGAGCACAAGCTGGATTACACGCGTTTATATGACGGGATTGTGGAGGCGATTCGCGTGATCCAGGGGCGGAATGGGCTTTCGCGAAAGATGGCGGTGTTGACCAATAAGCCGGTCGCGCCTTCGCGGGCGATTGTGGAGGCTTTGGGGTTGGCTCCGTTCTTTGTCTCGGTGTATGGCGGGAATAGTTTTCGAACCAAGAAACCTGATCCGGAGGGCGCGCGGGTGATCTTGCGTGAGTGTGGTGCATCGGAGGCAGAGACGTTGATTGTGGGAGATTCGCATGTAGATGTGTCCACTGCGCAGAATGCTGGATTGTGGTCGTGTGGCGTGACCTATGGGTTTGCACCGCATACCTTCGAGGGGAATCCGCCGGATGTGGTGGTGGATTCATGTGGGGAGTTAAGAGGGTTGTTTTTGAAAGATCAAAACATTTAGCGGCGGATTTGCACGGATCTCGCGCATTTTTTGATTTAATCCGCTAGAATCCGCGTCATCCGCAGCCTGTTTTTACGTCGCTACTTGGTTAATCCTCTGCTTCCCTTCCTCGGATAAAATTTCTCCAAGCGATGGATAACTCCAACTCGTTCACTCCCGCCGAACTGCGCAAGTTGCGTACCCTGAAGAATCCCTCCGGTATCCAGAAATTTGTTAATGACATGCCGTATCACCTGGAAGATACAGCGTGGTCTCCCCGGTTGGTCTTAAAGCATAACTCTTCGCATTGTCTTGAAGGCGCGATGTTCGCTGCGGCGGCGCTCTGGGCTAACGGGTATCCTCCGTTGATTTTGGATTTGGAGGCCGAACACGACACCGACCACGTAATTGCTGTCTATCGTGTCGATGGACACTGGGGTGCGATTGCGAAATCGAACTACAGCGGTTGTCGTGGGCGTGAGCCTGTCTATCGCTCACTGCGCGAGCTGGCGATGAGCTACTTCAATCTTTATTTCAATATGCGACGGGAGCGGACGTTGCGGACATTTTCTCGTCCGGTGAATTTGAAGCGATTTGATTCCCAGAACTGGATGACTACAGACAAGCCACTCTGGTTCATTGTGGAATATTTGTTCGAGATCAAACATTACAGACTACTGAAGCCGGGAATGGTACGGCGGCTGGCACGCGTCGATGAAAGATTATTTCAGGCGGAATGCTTGGGAAAGGCTGTCAAAGCGCCGAAACATCTGGCACGCGGCGCCGAGAGCAGAGGCCGGCATGGGGCTTGAGGTCATAGCCAGCCTCTGCGAGGTTTCTCGGCGTTTCTTATCCAGTGCCGCCTAGGCGCATTCGGGTGTTTCGCTTTCCAGTAGGCGCACTCCCGACTGGCGACGCTTGGATCAATACGAATGTAAGGCGAGAACTCGATTCGGTTGTCATAAATTTGTAAACAATTCGTTGTGACGAATATGAAATTCCGGTGCTGCATTAAGGTATCCAGAAAGAAACCATTTCATCTCGAGAGGATTCGTTCGTGCGAATTTTATTGGGGTTGATTTTTTGTACTGTTTTAGCCTCGGCACAGACATCTGCGCCGGATGAGATTACGCGGGAGCCGCATCACCGCTTACTTTTGCAGAATGATCAGGTGCGCGTGTTTGAAGTAACTCTGCGCCCCACGGAGCATGTGTTTGTGCGGCATCAGTACAACTTTCTGGTTGTTACTTTGCAGGACTGCGAGATGGTGATGTGGAATGAGGGCGAATCGGAGATTGCTAGTTTTCGATTCAATCAAGCAGATATGCGGTTCTTTTATGGCGGGTCGGCGCGCGGGATGCGGAATGATCATTCCGGCGAGTACCGGAATATCACCATTGAGTTTTTGAACCCCAAAGTGACTACCTTCGGGTATCAGGCGAACACCGGGAAGTGGGAGTATGGCGGCAGCGCGATTGGACCTCCGGTGTATCCCAACAAGAAATTCCACAGCACGCTTCGGTTAGGTGTGGTCGACGCCAGCGATGTGCAGCTTTTACAGCGTGATGTTCTGGAGCTACCTGACAAAGGGACGTTTGAGTTGCTGATTCCGGTGACTGATTTGGATGTCACCGCCGGTAGTGATCTGCATGTTCGCAAAGCGGCCGGCGATGCCTGGTGGATTGGAGATGGGCGGAAGGCTGATCTGATGAATACTTCGACTGATCCGGCGCGGTTTGCTTTGATTGAGTTGAAACCCTTGCAGAACTAAGGTTCTTGTTCTGTGTTTGAATGTCCTTATGGGCAGAATCTGCAGGTGTGTCTTACTAGCTTTGTCGGTATTCCCTTCCCTTTTTGCCCAGAACATTCCGCTCTCCCAGGAACAGATTCAAGCGTTGGTGCGTCAGGCTGCTGACAAAGATCTTGAGAATCAGAAGAAACTGCGCAACTACACCTACACGCAGCGCGAAGAAGAACACAAGCTGGATGGCGGTGGGCAAACGAAATCTACTGAGGTCCGTACGTACGAAATTATGGTTCTGTTTGAAGAACAGGTACAGAAGCTGGTCGCCAAGGATGACAAGCCTCTGTCTGAGAATGACGCCAAGAAAGAAGACGGAAAAATCCAGAAGATCATCGACAAGCGAAAAAATGAGGACGAAGATGATCGGCGCAAACGTCTAGAAAAAGCTGAGAAAGAACAGGAAGAAGGCCGGCAGTTTGTGAAGGAAGTGGCAGACGCTTACAAGTTTCGCTGGGTGGGGACCGAGTTGTTGAATGGGCGGGACACCTATGTGATCGATGCTGATCCGCGGCCGGGCTATGAGCCGCATAGTAAGGATGCAAAGTTTCTGCCCAAGTTTCGGTTTCGCGCTTGGATGGATAAGGCTGAGTCGCAATGGGTGAAGCTGGACATTCAATGCATCGATACGGTTTCAGTGGGGCTGTTTTTGGTGCGGGTGCATAAGGGATCAAATATTCAGATTGAACTGACGCGGGTAAATGATGAGGTTTGGCTGCCCAAACATGTGGCGTTGAAGTTGGATGCCCGCGTGGCGTTGTTTAAGGGATTTAATGTGGCGGAAGATGTGACCTATCGGGATTACAAGAAGTTTGGCACG
>Ga0207689_10000420_pt1 | contig 39774 bp, 37 predicted proteins | sample KBSMisM52_FD_184312 | JGI IMG/M metagenome (GOLD analysis project Ga0207689, IMG submission 184312) | Miscanthus rhizosphere microbial communities from Kellogg Biological Station, Michigan, USA - KBS Miscanthus M5-2 (SPAdes) (version 2) | ecosystem: Host-associated > Plants > Roots >...
AGCGGAATCCGCGTTTCGATGCAGGGGATCGGATCGGCGCCGCTCGGCTTGCACGGCAGCCAATCGACCGGCAGCGGAAACGGAAACGACCAGCTCACCTGCTCCGGATCGAGTGCGACGCGCTCGCCGCGCGCATCGAAGCCGTTGAGGAAGAAGCGCGTGCGCTCCTCGTCGATCGGCTCGCTCGTCACCTCCAGGCGAATCGGACTCGTGAGCAATGCGCCGATCGCTTCCTGCTCCTTGGTCAGAAGCTGCAGATCGCTCGCACCGCTCCTCATGTTTGCGAAATGCGCTCGGCTGGTGCCCGACGCGATCGGGTTGCCCTTCAAGTCGAACGCCTGGGCGCGCAGTTCGACTTCGGCGCCGACCGGCAGCGGCAACGAACCTGCAAAACGGTTGTCGACGACGTCGAACACGGCGCCGTCGATCTGCTTGCCGTTCAGATCGAACACACCGACTTCGACTTGATTCGCACCGACCGCGCCGCCTTGCACGACGAAGTCGCCGAACTCCGGCCCGGCGCCGGCTGTTCCAATCCAACAGGCAGCGAGCAACAGCAGCGCTGCAGTGAGCTTTGAGTAACGCATCGCGAGTATCTCCATCGTCCAGTGATGGCTCGCGTTTTAGAGATCGGGCGCCGCGCACAGCACCCGGCAAGTGGGATTGTTTTTCGTTTTGAGTTATGCAGGCACGCGGTTTTTCGCGGCCCTAAGTCGCAAGTACGACGCCGTGTACGCGAGCAGCGCAAGTCCCGTTGCAGCTTCCAGCCAGATCGTCAGGTTCATCGCGAGCGTGTGCGCGGAGATGGCTGCGAGCGTGTAGTGATCGAAGCCACCGAAGCCGAGCACTGCGTAGATCGCGATCAGCGCGAGACCGATCGCTGTCCGACCGCGCAGAAACAGAATCACACCCGCAGCGCCGATCGCCGCCTCGCCCACCCATGCCGCATAGACGCCGGCGGGCGTGATCCACGTCGGCATGTTCGGATAGTCGGCAAGGAACGTCGCGTTGTGGACGAAGTGCACCAGGCTGGCCATCGCATGCACCAGCACCAGTGCGAGCAAGGATCGATTCGGCAAGGTGTTCATGCGCGACATCATACCTGCGTTACTCTATGCAGCGGTCAGACCGAACGGGACGAACGACACCAGATGCGCACATTCATAGTGCTGGCGCTGCTGGCAGCGACCGCTGTCGCGCGCGCCGAGCCGGCTGCCGAGACTCCGATCCTCCTGCGCCCTGCCCGCGTGTTCGACGGCACGACCCTGCATACCGGCTGGCGCGTGCTCGTCAAAGGCGATCGCATCGTCGCAGCAGGCAGCGATGTCAGTGCCAGCGGCGCACGCGAGATGGAGCTTCCGGACACGACGCTCGTTCCCGGCCTGATCGAAGGCCATAGCCATCTGTTCCTGCATCCGTACAACGAGACGAGCTGGGACGATCAGGTCCTGCACGAATCGATCGCGTTACGCACGGCACGCGCCGTGACCGCTGCGCGCGCAACGCTGATGGCGGGATTCACGACCGTGCGCGATCTCGGGACTGAAGGCGCGGGCTACGCCGACGTCGGCTTGAAGGAAGCCATCGACCAGGGAATCGTTCCCGGCCCTCGCATGCTCGTTGCGACACGCGCGATCGTCGCGAGCGGCGCATATGGACCGAAGGGCTTCGAGCCCGGCGTCGAAGTCCCGCAAGGCGCCGAAGAAGCGACGGGCGAAGACATCGTGCGTGCCGTGCGCCGGCAGATCGCCGCAGGCGCCGACATCGTGAAGCTCTATGCCGATTATCGCTGGCGACCCGGCGAGGATCGTCGTCCGACGCTGTCGGAAGCCGAACTTCGCGCCGCGACCGCAGCTGCTCACGACGCCGGACGCACCGTCGCCGCGCATTCAACGACCGAGGAAGGCATGCGCCGCTCGATAGCAGCCGGCGTCGACACGATCGAGCACGGCTACGGCGGCACCAAAGAAATCTTTCGCGCGATGAAGGAACACGGCATCGCGCTCTGCCCTACGCTCGCAGCCGGCGACGCCGTCGCGCGCTATCAAGGCTGGAACGGTCGCGAGCCCGCACCGGCCGCGGTCGAGCTTGGACGCGCCAGCTTCAAAGCCGCGCGCGCAGCCGGCGTGACCATCATCGCGGGCGGTGACGTCGGCGTGTTCGCCCACGGCGAGAATGTGCGCGAGCTTGAGTTGATGCAGGACGCAGGAATGCCGGCGCGCGAAGTACTGATGGCCGTCACGTCGGTGAACGCTCGCGTGTTCCACATCGACGATCGGGTCGGCGCAATTCGCGCCGGGCTCATCGCGGATCTCGTCGCAGTCAGGGGCGACCCGAGCACCGACATCTACGCGCTCCGGCAGATCCGCATGGTGATGAAAGGCGGCAAGGTGGTTCGCGAATGAGTTACGACCTGCCGTCGCCGCACGTCATCGACCTGACTGTCGAAGCGCCCGACATCGACGCCTACAACCACGTGAACAACGCGGTGTACGTGACCTGGTGCGATCGCAGTGCCTGGGAACACTCGGCAGCGCTGGGTTTGCCGATCGAGCGCTGCCTGGAGCTCGATCGCGGCATGGCTGTCGTGCGGACTGTGATCCAGTATCTGCGCCCGGCGCTGCTCGGCGACGTCGTGCACGTCGCGACCTGGATCGTGCCGATCGACAGCCGGCTGCGGGTGCGGCGCCGGTTTCAGATCAAACGCGTGACCGACGACATCACGCTGGCGCGAGCGGAGATCGAGTACGCCTGCATCGAGCTGTCGAGCGGCCGACCGACGCGCTGGCCGCCCGAATTCCGCGAGCGCTACGTGAGCAAACCGGAAGTCGAGGCCGCGATCGCCGCCCTGTCCCCGCTCTGAAACCGCCGGCTACTCCGGCGCCTGCTCTTCGTCGTCGAGCGCGAAATCGCCGCGCTCGAAGGCCGCGATCACCTCGCGCGCCTGGTCGACCTGGTCGCTGCGGACCTGGACCCGCACACCGCCGCCGGCAATCGACATGAAGATATTCGCGACCCCGAGGTGCTCGCCCCAGCAATAGGCAAAGATGCCGTGCGATTCCAGGCAGGCACGCAGCACGTTGGCCTTCAGCGGATTCGCGAACTGCGCGACCGTGACCAGGTCGACGTCCTCGTCCGGGCCGTCGCCCTCGTGCGGGCCGGCATCGGCATCGAGGTCGACAGGCTCCGCGTCCGGAATCTCCAGGTCCCGCGAGCGCGCTTCACGCTCGGCGAGTTCGAGCGCAAACGGCGTCAGCGTGCCGGCGCGCAGCTGCTCGAGCAGCGCTTCGTCGGACAGCTCGCGAAAATGTTTTGTCAAATCTGCTTCGGAAACGTCCATGGCCGGCTCTCCCGCAGCGTGCGGGGAGGATAGACGATCTTCGGCCGCCGAGCGTACGCTTGCGCCTATTCAGTAGAACAACGAGCCGGCAAAAGTCGCGTCTTTTGACGGCGCTTGTCGAAAGGGCCTCGGCCGCTTTCGACCAGAAGACCAGACGCTTCGGGTAGCACTGCCATGACGGGACGGGTGACGATCGGCCTCATCGGCGATCGCAACGATTCGGTGCCTGCGCACCAGGCGATTCCGCTCGCACTCGAACACGCCGCTGAAACGCTCGGCATCGCGGCCGCGTACGAATGGGTGCCGACCGAACGAATCCGCTCCGCCAGTCGCGTCGCATCCTTCGACGGCTTGTGGTGCGTGCCAGCCAGTCCGTATCGAAGCATGGAAGGCGCGCTGCTCGCGATCCGCTGCGCGCGTGAGGGCCGCATCCCGTTTCTAGGAACGTGCGGTGGGTTTCAACACGCGATCATCGAATACGCGCGCAACGTTCTCGGCTGGCTCGACGCCACGCACGCCGAAAGCGATTCCGGCGCGGCGCTCGCGGTGATCTCGCCATTATCTTGTGGAGTGATGGACGGCACCGGATCCGTGCAGCTGCTCCCGGGTACGCGCATCGCTGCTGCTTATGGCACTGATGAAGCGACCGAAGAGTACCGCTGCAGCTACGGCGTGAATCCAGACTTCCGCGCGTCGCTGGTTGCAGGCCCGTTGCGTGAGACCGCGCGGGATGACACGGGCGATCTGCGTGCCGTGGAGCTCGACGATCATCCATTCTTCGTCGCGACGTTGTTCCAGCCGGAGCGCGCCGCGCTACGTGGCCGGCCGGTGCCGCTCGTGAATGCGTTCGTCGCCGCGTGCGCGGCGGAATAGTTCGAGGCAAGTGAAGAACGGCGCCCGCCTCCTTCCCGAAGCGGGCGCGTCCCCAGCAGTTACCGCCTAGATGCGCGGCAGGGGCTGCTTCTCGCAGGTGACGTCAGGATTCCAGTCGTGCAGCGCGCCGCGCGGGTTGTCCTCGAACGCCCAGACATGGATTTCGAAGAAACCGCCCTCGATGCCGTAGCGGTTCGGCGAGCCCACGAAGTTCAGCAGGTGGCCGAGCAGCTGCGGGCGCGGCGAAGGCAGGCCGGGCTGGGCGGGATTCGCCGCATCCCAGGCATCCTTCGGCACGATGTACTCGACGCCGACGATACGCAGCCTGCCGTTCGCCTGCGGCTCGTAGATCAGCGCCTCGGGCTTGTTCACGTCGACGACGCCGTCGACGAACGTGTGGTTGATGAGGTGCACGCCCATGGCACCGAAGTCCGGACCGGTCACGCAAGGCGTGCGCAGGACTGCGCCATAGTTCTCGAGGTCCTTCTTGGACAGGTTCAGCACCGCCTTGCGCACGGCGTTGACGATCGGCGTGAAGTTGGACGAGTAGTGACTGTCGTTGTCGCCAGAGAAACTGTTGTCCGTCGCTCCCGCGGCCAACGACAACGTGCATGAGATGACTGCCGTCAGTGCCGGCAGCATGGTCTTGAGATTCGCTTTCATATCGCTTCCTTCCCCGGATGTGGGTCAAAGTGTGTGGAGCAGCTCCGCCACGTCAAACCTCGCGACCGCTCCCGGCAGTCACTCATCCCCGGTACCAAAGCCCCGGCTTGCGTCTGCAGCACTGCACGATCAGGATAAAATTGCGCCGCGCACGCCGAATCGGGCGAGTTACCCAAGTTGCGATTCCGACACCCCCAAATTGCGGTGGACGCAGTACCCAGAACAGCCGCGGATTGCGGAAAGGCCAAGTCATGAACGACTGGCTGCAGGGCGACCCCGCCTGGTTCGTTTATTTGTTGGCGCTGGGCGACTACTCGGCGTTCAAGGTCGGGTTCTCGTGCAATCCGTTCCAGCGAATCCACACCTTCAGTCGAAGGTACTACGAGCGGTTCGACGTCGCGCAGTCGTTGCTGTTGCGGCTCGACGCTGAGGCGGATGCGCGGGCGATCGAGGCGACGTTAAAGAGCGAATTCGCTCCATTCCGTACCGACTCACCGGACTGGGTGCCGCTGGAGGCTGGCGGTCACACGGAGTGGTTCAGTGCCGTGCAGTTAGGCAGCGCCGAAGAGCGGCTGCGCTCTTTCCTCGATCAGCACGAAGGCTCGCAGGTGATCGATGCGGGCACATACATCCGCGGCGAGTTGCAGCGTCAGAGCGGAGCGTTCGAGCCATGGGCGTGGCATCAGGCGCAGCAGGCGTGCGACGCATCGGCTTCCGCCTACACACTCGGTTCGGCACGCACTATCGCCGAGTCGCTGCGCGACTGGCTCGACGCTTACAGTTTCTTCGACGTCGCGCTGTTCAGCGATGATCCGGCTGTGCTGCAGTTCGTGTGGTCGATAGCGCGACCGTCTCCCAACCCGCAACCACAGCGAACACGAGGGTCGTAGCAACGCCGGCCACCAGTGGCGTGATCGCATGAGCCAGCGTCGGCCACGCGAGCATCGCGAGCAGCACCAGGCCGATCATGTGGGACAACGGTGGTGTCTTGCGATCGTTGGTCAGCCACTTGAACCACGCGGCGCCGACCAGGTAGCACGCAGGTCCGCCGAGTACCGCCAGCAGTGCGGCGCTCGTGCCGTGATGCGGATGCATCAGGACGATCTCGTCCGCCACGGCGCACACGATGATCCCTGCGACGATCACGATGTGCACATAGGTATAAGCAGAGCGCGCCGTTCGGCCCGGATCGCCGGCATGCTCGATGCGATGCTGCGCGCGTTCGGCGCCGCTATCGAAATACAGCCACCACATGATGATGCTGCCGAGCACGGCGCTGAAGAATGCGATCAGGGTCGGTGCATCCCACGTGAGCTCGGCGAAGGTTGCGCCGGTTACGAGCAGGGATTCACCGAGCGCGATGATGACGAACAGCGCGCAGCGCTCGGCCATGTGGCCGCCATCGACGTTCCAGTCCGTGACGGAGGATCGGCCGAGACCGGGAACCCAGAACAGCGCCCAGGGACCGACGAGCTCGATAGCGAGCGCCAGCGTCCACCACGCGAGTCGCACACCCGGCTCCGCCAGGCCACCGATGATCCAGCAGGCGCCGGAGATCGCGAGCCAGACGCCGATCCGTCGAAAGTTGTTGCTGAGTCGCCCCGGCGCACGCCGCACGGCCCAGATGACGAACAGCGTGCGGCCGACTTGCATCGACGCGTACGCCGCCGCGAACACGATGCCTCGCTCCGCGAACGAGTGCGGAATCGACATGGACAGGAACAGACCGACAATGGCGAGGCCGAACATGCAGACCCGCACCGGCAGCCGCTCGGGATCGAGCCAGTTCGTCGTCCACGCCGTGTACATCCATACCCACCACACGGCCATGAACAGCATCGTCACGCGAACGAGGTTGTCGAACGTGAGCTCGGCCAGCAGCGTGTGCGAGAGCTGCGTGACCGCGAACACGAAGACGAGATCGAAGAACAGCTCGACCATGCCGACGCGTCCGCTGCCGGCCCGAGTTCGATCGCGCAACAATGCAGTCACTGAGCACTCCCCCGGAGATTGGGGGGAATTCTACTGCAGGGCTTCGAGGAGAGTACGCGCCAGCTCGCGGCCGCTCGACCCGTCGGCGTCGAGCGCCGGGTTGTAGATCGTGATCTCGATGCCGACAGCGCGTCCCGAGGCGAGCGCTGTTTGCAGCACTGTGCGCAGCTCATCCCAGCTCAAACCGTCGGCCATTCGATAGTCGACTGCCGGCATCGAAGCGTCGCTGACGACATCAGCGTCCAGGTGAATGAAGAAACCCTGGGTAGATTTGTCGGCAGCAGTGAGATGCTCGACGGCACGCTGCGCAGCGCGCTGGGCGCCAAGACGCCGCACTTCATTCAACTCGAGCGCGAGCGCTGCTGGCGGCAACGGCTGACTGCCGTACTCGCGCTGCTCCTGCGCGTCACGAAAACCGAACGCGACGACATCTTCGTCGCGCACCAGCGGTCGCAATCCTTCGAGATTCGTCAGCAGTTCCGGGCCGCGTCCAGTCGCGAATCCGAGGTCCATCGAGGCGGCCTCGCCGCTCGTCAGTGCCTCGGGCTGATAGAAATCCGCGTGCCCGTCGATGAACAACAACCCGTAGCGGCCACGACGGCGCAGCGCCAGCGTACTGCCGAGCACGATCGAACAATCGCCGCCGAGCAGGATCGGAAATTCGCCGCGGTCGACGACGTCCGCGACGGCGTCCGCGAGCCGCACCGAGTACTCGGCAATGCCAGGCGCGTTGCGCATGAGCGTTTGCGCGTCGCGCTCGGCGTTGTACGCGACAGCAGGCACAACGCGGCCCGCACGACGCGCGCGCAGCTGATCGGCCAAGCCATGCTGCAGCAATACGGCCGGCAGTCGCTCCACGCCCGTCGGCTTCAAACCGAGAATCGACGGCGCTTCGATGATCGCGTAGCGATTCATGGTTGTCAGGCTAAAGCCTGACCCACAAGAAACAAGTGCAGCGCTGCGTACTGCAGGAGCATGATCGTCTTCGCGTCGCGGATTTCTCCCGAGGCGACGCGAGCGAGCGCGTCGTCGAATGACAGCTCCATCACTTCGATGTCCTCCTCCTCGACTCCGCCGCCTTCGTTCACGCGTTGCGCGCGCGAATACTCGGCGACGAAGAAGTGGAGGATTTCGGTGACGGAGCCGGGCGACATGTAGGCCTGCATCACCTTGCGCGCGTTGCGGATCTCGTAGCCGGTTTCCTCGAACGCCTCGCGCGCGATGCACGTTTCCGGATCGTCCGCGTCGAGCAGGCCCGCGCACGTCTCGATGAGCATCCCCGAGCCATTGCCGTTGACGTACGTCGGCAACCGAAATTGCTGAGTCAGCACGACCGTGCGGCGCGCAGTGTCGTACAGCAGGATGGTTGCGCCGTTGCCGCGGTCGTACGCCTCGCGACTCTGCACTTCCCAGCTGCCGTCGCGCTTGCGCAGACGGAACGTCACCTTGCGCAGCACGTACCAGTTGTCGGACAGGACTTCGGTCTTCAGGACCTGGACGTGCTCGCTGTGCGTGCTCATAGGTGGAAAAGGCTATCGTGCAAAAACGTGCAGAGTCAAGAAAATTCGTGCATAGTGCGGATATGCTCGCCCGCCAGCGCAAGGACTACCTGCTCCAGGTTCTGCAGTCGCAGGGGCAGATCGTCGCCAAGGACGTCAGCCAGGAATTGCAGCTTTCGGAAGACACGATCCGTCGCGATCTGCGCGAGCTGGCGGCCGCCGGGCGACTGCAGCGAGTGCATGGGGGCGCCCTGCCCGCTTCCCCTGCGGTCGTCGACTTCGCCGGCCGTCAGCAGATCGCGTCCGACGCGAAAGCGTCGATTGGCCGAGCCGCCGCCAGGATGATCCAGCGCGATCAGGTCGTGATTCTCGATGGCGGCACGACGACCCTGCAGATCGCGCGACATCTGCCGCACGACCTGCGCGCTACCGTCGTCACGCACAGTCCGACGATCGCGGTCGCGCTCGTCGAGCACCCGTCGATCGAAGTCATCCTGCTCGGCGGCCGCTTGTTCAAGCATTCCGTCGTCACAGTCGGCGCGGCAGCTGTGGAAGCAGTCGCGCGCATTCGCGCGGATCTGTACTTCATGGGCGTGACCGGCATTCATCCGAAGGCCGGCTTGAGCACGGGCGACCTCGAGGAATCGCACATGAAGCGCGCGCTGCTGGCGAGCGCAGCCGAAACGCACGTACTCGCCAGCGCCGAAAAAATCGGCACGGCCTCGCCCTACGTCATCTGTCCGCTCGCGGACGTCGATGGCCTGGTCGCGGACGCCGATATCCCGAAAAAAACCCTGGCGGAGTATCGAAAACTGGGCCTCTCGATCGTCCAGGCCTGACCGGGCGGACACCTCGAGCGGACAGCGGACGCGTCCGGACATGTCCAGGCACCGCGCGCGCAGCGCGTATTTCCGCAGAAAACCGCGAATTTTGGCGCTCCCGCGGAGTTGGCACGCTCTCTGCAATACCTTGATCGAGAGTCCACACACAGCCAAGGAGACCGCCATGTTCACGACCACTCAGAATCGCACCGCCGCCGAGCGCACCGTCTGCACGCTGCTCGCCGCCCTCATCGTCAGCGTCGGCCTCGCGACTGGCGCACTCGGAATGCACGTTGCAGAGCGCAATGCTGTTGCCGCGGTCGTGAAGCACGTTGCGTAATTCATTTCAGGTCGCCCCTCCGTCCAATATTCTCGGAGGCGCAACGCCAGTACCGTTGGGTAATGAGCGTTAGCGACCTGCACGACGTCGAGCGCACCGGCGAATTCGCAGTCACGCGAATACGCCGGCGCCCGAAGCAGGCGAAGCCCGATGCGCCGCAGAGCGACGCACAGCAGAGCGACGCCAAGCAGATCCACGCAACGCAGAGCGACCTCACCCAGATCGACGTCACCAAGCGCGTTCCGATCGCAGTTCTGACCGACGACGCCACGCTCGCTGACACGATTCACGACGCCGCCGGCGCCTCTCACGCCGTCGCCACGGCCAGCACTCTCGACGAAGCCTACGAGCTCGCAGCGCATGGCCGCTGCGGCATCCTCATCACCGATCAACTTTCCACTCCGTCGGCTCTGCGGCAAATGACGCAGCGGCTGCGCATGGCCGAGCCCGCGCTCGTCGTGGTTGCTGTCGGCAACACCGGCGATCAAGGTGGGCTGATCAGCCTGCTCTCTGCCGGCATCGTCGACCGCCTGATGCTCAAGCCGCTGACGCCGTCGCTCGCACAGACGGTGATCAAGTCTGCGACTCAGCAGCACCGCACTTTGCAGGGCGCTCGCACATCCGTGACGCTGCACGAGCAACCGGAGCCGGCGGCTGTGGTGGTCGAGCTGCAACGCCATGCAGCCACCGACCTGACTCTGGTACGGCGCGTAGCGCAGCCATCGCCCGCCGAGGTCGTGGCACCGGCTTCGACCGTCGGAGCGGCGACGCCTGCCCGGCCGCCACGAAACATTCCGCGCCCGCCCTGGATCGCCGTCGCCGCCGCCCTGCTCGCAGTTGCCGGTCTGATGTGGTGGATGGCTGGCGAGCACAAGCCCGCGATCGATCCGCAGGCCGTCATCGCCGGCAATCTTGCTGCCGCACAGCGCGCATTCCGTGAAGGTCACTCGATCGACCCGCGCGGGCAGAGCGCCCTCGACTACTACAACACGGTGCTGGCCCTGGATCCGGCCAACGCGAGCGCGCACCAGGGCATCGATGAGATTGCAGACAGTTTCGCCGCTCAGGCCGACTCGGCAATAGCGCTGGGACAGGTGGCCGCGGCGATCGTCGCACTGGATGGCATTCGGCGGGTGCGGCCGGAGCATCCGCAGCTGCGCGCGTTGGAGCAACGACTCGAAGCCGCGCAGGAAAAACTGGCTGCGGTCGCGCCGGAGCGAGTCGAGCCGGCGCCGCAGTCGCCACCGAAGGCCACAGCGGCGGCTGCGATCAGCGCGGCAGCCCAACGGAACGTCGAAGCGCAAGCTCGCGCAGTCTCCGAAGCGGCGGCCGCATTGAAGCGCGACCAGCAGGAGCTCGCGAACGCTCAACGGCAATTCGCGGCCAAGATGGAAGCCGCCGAAGCGCAACTCACAGCCGCCACGCGTAAAGAGGTCGTGGAGACGCCGCCGATCGCGGCGCCAGCTCCAGCGCCCGCGGCCGCAGCTCCTGCGCCGCCGACTCTGCGTCTCGCCCGCATGGTGCAGCCCGAGTATCCCTATGAAGCGCAGCGTACTGGCGCGGAAGGCTGGGTCAACGTGAGCCTCTCGGTCACACCCGCCGGCAACGTCATCGATCCGCGAGTTGAACAAAGCAGCAACGCGACGCTGTTCAATCGCGCAGCGCTCAGCGCCGTCCGCAAGTGGAGATACGAGCCCTTCGCCTCCGCCGACCCGCTCGCCACGCAACGGCTGATGGTGCGTGTCGAATTTCGCATGCAACAACGGGATTAAGAAGAAGACAAGGTCGCGCGCGACTCAGCCGGAACAACTCGCTTCTGTTAAAGTCTCAACGTGAGTCGAATCACGGGGGCTGATACAGCAATGCGTACGCATAGCTTTTTCACGAAGAGTCTTCTTTCCAAGGCCGCGGTCTGCCTGATCGCCGCCACCTTCAGCGTCGCAGCCGTCGCCGGCGAGCGACAGGAAACGCGCATCACGCACGCAACGCGCGTCCTCGACGAGCTGATGAAGATGCCGGAGCAGAACATTCCGACATGGCTGCTCGAGCGCGCTCATGCGGTCGCGGTGATCCCCGCGGTCATCAAGGTCGGACTGGGGATCGGCGGTCGGCGCGGCAAAGGCGTGCTGGTCGTTCGCAAGGACAACGGCCAGTGGAGCAACCCGGTGTTCGTGAACCTCACCGGCGGCAGCTTCGGCTTCCAGGTCGGCGTGCAGTCGACCGACATCGTGCTGGTGTTCACGTCCCGGCAGAGCATCGAAGGGATCGTCGGCGGCAAGGTGACGCTCGGCGCCGATGCCTCGGTTGCCGCGGGACCGGTCGGTCGGCAGAGCTCGGCTGCGACTGACGTAGGACTCACCGCACAGGTCTACTCCTACTCGCGCGCGCAAGGCCTGTTCGCCGGCGTGGCGCTCGACGGCTCGGCGATGACGATCGATCACGCGTCGAACGAGTCGTTCTACGGCCGCCCCGGCGTGCTGGCGAGCGACATCATCAAAGCGGATGCGCCGCCGGCGCCCGCTCCATCGAGTGAGTTCATCGCCGTGCTGCAGCGTTCGGCGACGGGTGCGGCGGCTTCGACCGCGGCTCCGCGCACCACGACTGCAGAGGCGGCGCCCGCGTCGTCGTCCTCTTCGACCTCGCAACCGTCGCAGCCGCAGTCGGCAAAGACCTACCCGCTGGAAGATCAGCACCCGGGCGCAGAACCGCCGGAGTGACCGAGCGGCCTGCGTCAGCAGGTCGCGGGGAATCCCGCGGAGGATCCGTGGGAGAGCGGAGGTGCGGATGGCGACCTGGATCGCTTTACTGCGCGGAATAGGCGGCGGTATCCGGCCGCTGCCGATGCGCGATCTCACTGCGGCGCTCGAGGGGATCGGGCTCAAAGACGTCCGCACCTACATCCAGAGCGGCAACGTCGTCTTCAGCAGCGCCAAGTCAGCGACCCGGCTCGTCGACGAGCTCGAGCACTGCATCGAGAAGAAATTCGGCTTCCACTCCAGGACCTTCGTACTGAGCGTCGGCGAGCTGCAGTCGGCCGCCAAGGGCAATCCCTTTCCCCAAGCCGACAAAGAACCGAAGACGCTGCACCTGTTCTTCCTCGCCAAGCCGGCGAAGACGCCGCGGCTCGACGCCATGAACGAGATCAAGACGAAGACCGAGCAGTTCGTGCTGACGAACAAGGTGTTCTACTTCTACGCGCCGGATGGCTTCGGCGTCTCGAAGCTCGCCGCAAAAGCCGAGCGACTGCTGGGCGTGGATACGACGGCCCGAAACTGGCGCACCGTCGGCAAGCTGCTGGAGCTGGCGAAGGCATGAGATCGGCTACGTTCGTCCTCGCGGCCCTTGCCGCAGTGAGTTTCAGCACTCGCGCGCAGCAGTGCCCGGATGTCGCGCCGTACCAGAAGGCACGCGACACGATTGCCGATCTCGATCGCATCGTTACCCCGAACGGCATCCAGGAGTCGTACAAGACGAAGATCGGCGGCATCGACCAGTGGATCAACGTGCGCGGCCAGGACCAGGCGAACCCGATCATCCTGTTCGTGCATGGCGGGCCGGCCTCGCCGTTGATTCCGACGCTGTGGCAGTTCCAGCGTCCGCTGGAAGAGTACTTCACGGTCGTGAACTACGATCAGCGCGGCGCGGGCAAGACTTACGTAGAGGATCACTCGGACGCGGTCGCGGCCAGCCTGCACATCCCGCGTTACATCGATGACGCGATCGAGCTCGCCGAGTACGTCCGCAAGCGTTACGGCAAGAGCAAAGTGATCCTGATGGCGCACAGCTGGGGCACCGTGATCGGCCTCGGCGCGGCGGTGAAGCGACCGGATCTGTTCTACGCGTACGTCGGGATCGGTCAGGTCATCAGCACGCGCGACAACGAGCGGATCAGCTTCGATTACGGTCTGCAGCAAGCGAAGGCGCGCGGCAACACCGCAGCCGTGAAGGAGATGGAGAGCATCGCGCCCTACCCTGGCGACCAGCCGATCACGCGCGAGCGCATCATCATCGCCCGCAAGTGGGCGCAGTTCTACGGCGGCCTGACCGCCTTTCGCGAAGAGTCGAGCTACTTCTTCAACGCACCGCTGCTCTCGCCCGAGTACTCGGCGGCGGACGTGTGCGCCGTCGACCAGGGCAACGTCTTCACGCTCGGCCGCGTGCTGCCCGAGTTCCTGAACGTCGACTACCAGGGCGTGCGCTCGCTCTCGATCCCGGTTTTCATGTTCATGGGACGGCACGACTACACCACCCCGTCGCAGCCCACGGCGGACTGGCTCGCCAAGGTGAGCGCGCCCGCCAAGCAGGGTGTGTGGTTCGAGCGGTCCTCGCATATGATTCCGTGGGAAGAGCCGGGCAAGGTGCTGCTGAGTCTCGTGCAATACGTGCGGCCCCTGGCCGAGCCCACCGGGAATCGACACTGAAAATACGAATGACCTTCGCACGCTTCTGCATTCTTCTGGTGGCCCTGCACGCCGGCATGGCGTCGGCCTTCGACTTCGACGACGTCGCCGAGCTGGCCCAGCTCCAGGCACGGCAGGCGTATCGCAGCTCCGGTCGCAAGGCGCCGCCGCAACTGCAGGCGCTCTCTTACGATCAGTACCGCGACATCCGCTTTCGGACCGATCGCGCCTTGTGGCGCGCCGACAAGCTGCCGTTCGAGCTGATGTTCTTTCACCTCGGCAAGTTCCAGAAGGAGTCGGTGCGGATCGACGAGGTGAACGCCGACGGCACGCGCCACATCCCGTACCGCGCCAGCGACTTCGACTTCGGCAAGAACAAGCTGTCGCCGCAGAGCTGGGGCGATCTCGGCTTCGCCGGCTTTCGCGCGCACTACCCGCTGAACGGGGGCGAGTACAAAGACGAGCTCGTGGTGTTCCTCGGCGCGAGCTACTTTCGTGCGCTCGGCGCCGGCCAGCGCTATGGCCTGTCGGCGCGCGGCCTCGCGATCGACACCGTCGGCGGCCAGGGCGAAGAGTTTCCGGCGTTCACGCGGTTCTGGGCGGTCAAACCTGCGCCCGATGCGACGACGTTGCGGATCTATGCACTGCTGGATTCGCCGCGCGCGACCGGTGCTTATCAGTTCGACATCCATCCCGGCGGCGAGACGGTGATGGACGTGCGGGGGCGCATCTTCCTGCGCTCGAGTGTCGCAACGCTCGGCATCGCACCGCTCACCAGCATGTTCTTCTTTGGCGAGAACCAGCCGCATCGCACGGACTTCCGGCCCGAAGTGCACGACTCCGATGGCCTGATGGTCGCGACTGGCGACGGCGAATGGATCTGGCGCCCGCTGATCAATCCGCGGCAGACGCTGACCACGTCGTTCTCGATGCAGACGGTGCGCGGGTTCGGCCTCATGCAGCGAGACCGCGACTTCCGCAACTACGAGGACAGCGAGGCGCGTTACGAGCTGCGGCCGAGCGCGTGGGTCGAGCCGACCGGCACCTGGGCGCCGGGCCGGGTCGAGCTCATGCAACTCAGCACGCCCGACGAGACCAACGACAACGTCGTTGCGTACTGGGTGCCGCGTGATCCGCCTGCGCCGGGCCAGCCGCTGGATTTCACGTATCGATTGCACTGGCAGGGCCAGCAGCAGGAACAACATCCGCCGGGCGCGTGGGTTGTGCAGACGCGTGCCGGCCGCGGCTTCGCTGAGCTGGCCGAAGACGAACAACAGTTTGTCGTCGACTTCACCGGCCCCTCGCTGGCCGCGTTGCCTGCCGACGCGACGGTCAAAGCTGTCGTGAGCGCACCAGCGAATGGCCAGGTGCGCGAGAGCAACGCGTATCGCGTCGACGCGACCGGCGCGTGGCGCATGACGGTGATCGTCAAGCAGCTCGATCGGAACCAGCCGACCGAGCTGCGCGGCTTCCTCCAGAGCGGCAACGACGTGCTCACGGAGACGTGGAGCAACATCCTGCCGCCGCTGCTGCAGAGATGAGGTTTGTCGCCGCAGTCGTGATTGCCTGCTGGGTCAGCGGGCACGATCTCGACGTCTACTGACGCAGCAGCGCGAGCACTTGATCGCGCACGTTTCGATCGTGCACCGGCATCACCAGGACATCGCCAGGACGTGCCCAGGCCAGCGCGCGATTGACTGCACCGAGCTCGCTCAGATGCACTTCGAGCGAGGTTTCCAGCAACCCGGCACGCAACAGCGCGTCGCGCAGAATCGCAGGCACTTCGCCGGGCGCGCGGCCGCGCATGTACGACTCTGTTTCCTTCACCACGACGAGATCCGGTCGGAAACGGGCCGCCGTCGCGGCCAGCTCTTCGATGTCTGCATTCGAGCGATTGCCCGCCTGACCGAGCAGCAGTGCGATACGCCCGGTCCGGCGCAAGCGAGTGGCGACGTTCAGCAGCCCGCGCAGACCCTCGGGATTGTGAGCGTAGTCGATCAGCACCTGCGCACCGCGATAATCGTAGCGCATCAGCCGTCCGGGATTGTCGCCGGGGTCGGCGCCGAACCGCGCGAATACCGCTGTCACGGTGGCGGCGGAAACTCCGAGGGCGAGCGCGGCCAGTGCAGCGCCGGCAATGTTCTGGATGTTGTAGTCGGCGGTGCCGTCGACTGTGAGCGGCATGTCCGCCACTGCGCCGAGATCGAATTCCTCGGCAGCGCTGTCGCGCGCCCAGCTGACGATCAGTCGCCCATTGCGCACACCGCCGGTCGAACCGCCTTTCATGCGATGCGAGAGCAGCAGCGCGTCATCGTAGTTGCGCGAGAACCAGCCGATCGGACAGGTGAACTGATCGGCGCGCGCGCGGAGCATCGCATCGTCGGCATTGAGCACGAGCAGACCGCGATCGTCGATCGCGCTCGCGACGACGAGTTTGGTGTCGGCGAGACCGGCCAGATCGTCGATGCCGTACTCGCCGAAATGATCGGCGCTGATGTTCGTCACGACGGCAACTCGCGCGCGCTGAAGCGCGAGGCCACGCCTGAGGATGCCGCCGCGCGCCGTTTCGATGATCGCCGCCTGCACACGCGAGTCGCGCAGCACCGTGCGCGTTCCGACCGGGCCCGAGTAATCGCCGCGCTCGATTTGCTGGCCGGCGACGAACAAGCCGTCGGTGCAGTTGTAGCCGTCGCGCCATCCCTGCGCTCGTGCGCAGGCAGCGAGCAACCGCACAGTCGTCGTCTTGCCGTTCGAGCCGGTCACGATAGCGGTTGGTACATTGCGGAGCTCGCTCCACGGCACCTGCTCCGCATCCGGCAACGCATCGAGCGGCCAGGTTCGACCGCCAGCGCCCGAGCCGAGCGTCAAGCAGTCGTCGTCGACGAGCACCAGCAACGCGCGTGAATGGGCCTCAGTGACCAGGGCGCCGAGTCGCGGCGAGCCTTCGATGCTCGACAACTTCGCGAAACGCGCCAATGCCACCTGCTCATGGATCACCGGCAAGGCAACCGCAAACGCCGCTGACATCGACGACTGTTCCGCCGCCTCGCGCGCCGCATCCACGAGCGCGGTTTCGAGATAGCTCCAGCGAACCGGATCGGCCGCGACGAGCGACGCGCAGAGCGCCCACTCGTTGACTTCGGTCGCGGTGAAGAGCTGATCGAGCGGTGCCGCTATCGCGAGGGACGTACCCACCGCATGACGACGCGCAACGATCGATGCCGTGTCATTGGGCCAACCCAATGCCGCGCGCGCACGCACGACGCGGCCGCGCCACTCGGCCTGCAACGTCGGATCGGCTTCGATTCCGAGTGTGTCCAGCACTGCGCCAGTCGAAGCGAAGAACAGGTTGCTGCCGGTCAGGCGCCGCGAGCCGTCGAACGGCAGTGCGGCCGGTTCGCTCAGTCATCGACCTCCGGCGCGAGGCGAATGCCACGTTCGTCGCGCAGCAGACCTTCGAGGCTCGACAGCGGTGGCGGTTCGATGCTGGTCTCGGAGATCGTGGGGGAAGGCACCGGCGCCGCTACGCGCGCCTGCGGCTCCGGCGCGCCCGCCGGCCGGAACTTCGTGATCTGCTTCCACGAGCGGACCAGCGCGTCGGCGAACACCAGCAGCAGGTCGCCGGGCTGACCCATGTTGAGCGCGGCATCGATCGCTTCCTGCTCGTCCGGGATGATCGAGATCTGCTTGTTCAGCACACCCTGTTCGATCAGCGACGTGGCAATCATGCGCGGCACTTCGTCCGGCGCACGGTCGCGCAGGTTGTCGTCGCGGCGGCAGATGTAGTGATCGAAGCGGCCGGCGACCGCCTTCGCGATCGCGTGCAGATCTTCGTCCCGCCGGTCGCCGGGCCCCGCGACGACGACGATGCGTCGACCGGTGACGTCCAGCCGCTGCGCGAGCTCGGCCATCGCAGCGACTGCATGCGCGTTGTGACCGTAGTCGAACACCACCTTGAACGGATGCTCGTTGAAAACGTTCATGCGGCCCGGTGCCTGGAAGAACGTCGTGTCGAAGGTGCGCAAGCCCTGGCGGATCGCGTCGAGCTTGATGCCGAGCGAGAACGCCATCGCGGCCGCGAACATTGCGTTCTGCACGTTGTGGGTCGCGCGACCTTCGAGCGTCGCCGGAATCAGGTGCGTCCACAGCAGCGGAATGTGGCTGCCGCGATCGTACAGCGTGATCATCTGCCCGTTCACGCCGGCTTCCAGCGCGCACGCGCGTCCGCCGGCACGGATGTGTTCGCGCACGAGCGTGTGCTGCGGATTCATCGTCACGTAGCAGATGTTCTTGGCTTCCGTGTAGCCCGACATCTTCAGGACCAGCGGATCGTCAGCGTTCAGCACTGCGCAATCGGTCGCGACTTCGATCACGACGCGCTTGACCTCGGCGAGCTGCTCCAGCGTATCGATGCCCTTCAGACCAAGATGATCGGATTGCACGTTGAGCACCGCGCCGACGTTCACTTGTCGCACGCCCATACCAGCGCGCAGCAAACCGCCGCGCGCAGTTTCCAGCACCGCCATGTCGATCTGCGGATCGGCCAGCACCATCTGCGCCGACATCGGGCCGGTCATGTCGCCCTGAACCGTGCGCTGACCGTCGATGTACACGCCATCGGTCGTCGTCAGGCCCGGCGTGTAGCCACCCATCTTCGTGATGTGCGCGAGCATGCGTGCCGTGGTTGTCTTGCCGTTCGTACCGGTCACTGCCGCGATCGGTACGCGCGATGGCGCGCCGGGCGGGAACAACATGTCGATGACCGGAGCGGCCACGTCGCGTGCCGTCCCTTCGCTCGGTGCGACGTGCATGCGGAAGCCGGGCGCGGCATTGACCTCGCAAATACCGCCGCCAATCGTGCGATAGCTCTCGGCGATGTTCGACGAGAGGAAGTCGACGCCGCCGACGTCAAGGCCGATCGCGCGAATCGCGCGCACTGCCATGTCGCGGTTGTCGGGATGGATCACGTCGGTCACGTCGGTGGCAGTGCCGCCGGTGGAAAGATTCGCCGTGGATCGCAGATACACGATGCGGCCGCGCTCCGGCACCGACTGCGCCGTGAGCCCGGCGCGCTCGAGCATCTTCTCCGCTTGCGCATCGAGCTCGAGCCGCGTCAGCACCTTCTCGTGACCGACGCCGCGGCGCGGATCCTGATTCACGATTTCGATGAGCTGCACGATCGTGCGCTCGCCGTCGCCGACGACATGTCCCGGCGTGCGCCGCGTCGCCGCGACCAGCTCGCCGTTGACGACCAGCAAGCGATGATCGTCGCCTTCGAGGAACGACTCGACGATCACCGAGCGCGAGTGCTCCTTCGCGACGTTGAAACCGTGCGCGACTTCCGCATCCGTCGTCAGGCGAATGGAAATCCCGCGGCCGTGATTGCCGTTGTACGGCTTGGTGACGACCGGAAAGCCGATACGCTTCGCGGCGCGCACAGCTTGTCCTTCGCTCTGCACCAGCTCCTGACGCGGTACCGGCAAGCCGAGCGACGCCAGGATCTTGTTCGTTTCTTCCTTGTCGCTCGCGAGCTCGACAGCGATGTGCGGCGTGCGACCCGAGACTGTCGCCTGGATGCGCTGCTGATACTTGCCGTGACCGAGCTGCACGAGCGATTGATCGTTGAGGCGCAGCCACGGAATGCTGCGGCTTTCTGCAGCACGCACGAGCGAAGCAGTCGAAGGGCCGAGCGCGCGGCGCTGCGCGAAACGAATGAAATCGTCGCGCGCTTCCGGCCAGCTCCAGCCTTCCGGCACCGAACCCGGCGGACGAATCGCCTCGGGCAAGAGCGAGCACAACAAGCGCAGCCCGAGGTCGCCCGCCGCGACACCTTCGTCGCGCTGCGCATATTCATAGACGACGGTGTAGACGCCCGGCTTACCCGCGCTGCGCGTCTTGCCGAACGTGACTTCCTCGCCCGCTACGTTCTGCAGTTCGATGGCGACGTGCTCGAGGACGTGACCGAGCCACGTGCCATCGTCCTCGCGCATGCGCCGCAGGAACCCGCCGGGCTCGCGGTACGAGCACCCGTGCTCAGCCAGGCCGGGCAGCGCCGCAGCCAGGCCATCGACGTATTGCGGGCCGAGCTTGCCGGTCGGCCACGCTTCCAGCGCGCCGAGGTCGAGCTCCAGGCGGATCACAGGAAAATGCGCGTACAGCGATGGGCCGACGTAGACCGAGCGATCGACGATTTGCATGGTCAGGTGACGCTCCCCTCAGGCGTACCCGATCATGTCACGACCTATTCCTTGGTGGGAATGAGGCTCGCGGCGGAGGCAGTGCGGGTACTCAGGTTAAACGTGGTGCCCGGCGTCAGGACGTGCACCTTGAGGCCGAGCACGGCCACCGGCTGCCCCTCGGACACGCTGTCGGCCGAAGAGAAGCTCACTTCGGAGGCATCGACCACGGTCACGCCGCCGCTCCCCTCCACCTCCAGCGTTTCGTCCGGGCCGATGAACACCGCGGTGTCCTCGTCCAGGCCGATGCCGATGGCGAACGGGTTGTATGCAAGTGCCGTGATCAGGCGGCCGAGGCGGTCGCGCTCGCGGAAGTGCTGATCGATCACGAACCGGTTGGTGAGTCCCAGGCCGGGCGCCAGGCGCACGCTGCCGGCGATCACCGATGAGCCTTCGTCGCCGAACGCGATCATGTGCTCGCTCAGGATGCTGGCACCGGCGCTGGTCCCGCCGACGGTCACACCCGCGGCGTTGCGCTTGCGGATCAATTGGGCGACAGGCGTGCCACCCAGCAGGGCCGTCAGGCGCAGCTGGTTGCCGCCGGTGAAGAAGATGCCGGTGGCTCGATCGAGACGCTCCAGCCGGTTCGCCTCCTGGCAATCGCGGCGCGTGTCGAAGTCCATCACGGAGACGGATGCCGCACCGAGCTCGCGGAACAGCGCTTCGTAGCGCGGCCCGGTCTCGTGCATCTTGCTCGCGGTGGGGATTACGACGATGTCGGCATCCTCGCCGCCGGAAGCCTCGACGAAGCGACGCAGGATGCGCCGATCGTTCTCCTTGTTCTCCGCGCCACCGATCGGGACGATCCAGCCGCGCGTGGCACCTTCGGCAACTCTGCTAGGACACATGTAGGGGGCAGTACTCCTCGCGTGTAATTCTAACCTTATTCAAACGTGCCGCGCCGGATGCAAGTTCGATCTATGACGTGGATCTCGCCGCGAACGACCACAGTGTCGGCCCGGTGCGACTCGTCGAGCACGACCAGGTCGGCATCGTGACCGGCCGCAATGGCTCCCTTGCGTGCGAGCCGCAGCAGCTTTGCGGGGTTTGTCGTAAAGGCCGGCAAAACAGCTTCGAGCGACAGCCCGCGCGCGAGGGCTTCGCGCAGGGTTTCCAGCAGCGCGCCCGATGAGCCGACGTCCATGTGCGTGACGCGACCTTCCGCGTCGAAACACGGCAGGCAGCCGCCCGCGTCGGAGCTGATGGTCACGCGATCGGCGGGCGCCCCTGACGCGAGATAGCGTTCGAGCGACTCGGCAGCGGCATACGCGTCTTCGCCCTCCGCGACCGGGAACGCAGTTATGTCGACGGTGCAGCCTTGTCGTGCCAGCTCCAGCGCTTCGGCGAACAGGGCGCGGCGCCGATTCACGTGCGTGGGATTGAATACGCGCGCCGGCAATTCGCTCCGGCGCAGCGCTTCGCGAATCAGGTCGAGACCGCGCGGGCCGTCGCCGAGATGCAGATGCAGGATGCCCGCCTTGCCGGTCATGACGCCGGCGACGTGACACTCGGATGCGATGCGCAGCAGCTCATCGAGCGTCGGCTGGCTCGAGCGATGATCGCTGATCGCGACTTCGCCGATGCCGATCAGCGCTTCCACGAAAACCAGATCGCCGCGCACGCTGCCCGTCAGTGTCGCGGGCGGCACGTGGTAACCGCCGGCGTAGCCGTAAGCGTTCAGCCCTTCTTCGCGCAGTGCATAGAGCGTCGCGAGCAATTCGCCCGGTCCGCGGACGATGTCATCGGTGCCGAGCAAACCGACGACCGTAGTGATGCCCGCAGTTGTGAACCGGGAGAGCGGCACCGCTGGAACGCGAGTACGGAATCCCGCCTCGCCGCCGCCACCCGTCACGTGGACGTGGCCGTCGATGAATCCAGGAATGGTTGGCCGCCCACCTGCATCCACGACACGCGACACCGTGCGCAGGGGGACCGGCAGGTCGAACGCTGCCTCGCCGATCCAGAGAATGCGCCCGCCGCCGATGAGCAGATGCCGGATGCCGAGCGGTTGCGGGGCGTAGAGGTTCGCGTTGCGAATCAGTAGGAGCGTCACGGGCGCGTAGCCTGGGACGCACGCCCGGAACCGTCAAGTAGCTCACTCGTGATCGCGCGCGCGACCGGCCTGGAGAATGAAGCGCAGCGAGTAGTTCGCTTCGTGGCAGGAGTACTCGAGCAGATTCTCGTTCTTGCGCACCAGGTTCGTCTCGCCGCTCCACGGCTGCGTGTAGTTCGCTGGATCGTCGATTGTGAACGCGTAGCTGAGCTCGTCGGCAGCGACGCGAGCGATGCGCTCGGTCACGGTTGCAGCAGGCGACACCAGGAACGCGATGCCCATCGTAACGCGGCCGTTGTCGCTCGGCGTGAAGTGCTTGGTCTCGACGACCAGAGTGTCGCCCTCCCACCAGCCGATCGAATCGCCCGGCCATGACGTTACTGCGGCGGGGGCGTGTTGCGCGTTGAGACGGACCACGCGAACGAAGTGCATGACTTCCGATTCGATCATCACGGCGTCGCGCGTCTGCACGATCTGACGCAGGTTGGTGCCGGGATTGAAGAGATTGGGCGCCTGCGCGGCCGGATTGCCGAGACAACGCTCGGACGTCGGCCGCTGCTCCGGACCGTCGAGCGCGTTTATCACGTTGGCCCGCACGTCGACCTGCCATTGCTTGAACGCGGCCGTGCCGGGAATCCGGCCGTCGGGCGGATCGACGATGATCGAGCTATGCAGCTCGCCGTGAATCGGCAGCAGGCGCCGTTGATTGAAGTAGTCGGTATTTTCTTGGGGCGTCGAACGGTCTTCCGCGACCTGCTCCAGCGCACGATCGATGGCAGCAGCCTGTTCGCTGGTGATCGTCAGCGTCGCAACGCCGGGCGGCCGCTCCAACGGGGTCGCATTGACGAGATCCCACGCGCCTTGCAGATCCGGATGGCCGTCCTCGAGTCGCGGCGGGCGGTAGGTCGCAGCGACTGACGGTGCTGCGAAGAGCGGGAGCGCAGCGACGCAAGCGAGCATTGGCCACCAGGTGCGCATGCGTCACGACGATACGCACCCCGTTCACGCGGGAAAATTGGCCAGAGGGACACTCAGTTCGCGGGATTATTGGTACGCAGGAACTGATCGACCTGTTCGAGGAACGCCGTCGCGTTCGCCGGGTTGTCGAAGCCGTGGCCTTCGCCTTCGTACACGATGTACGAGTGCGGCTTGTTCGCCTTGAGCAAGGCCTCGTGCAGCTTCCTCGATTGCACCAACGGCACGTTCTCGTCATCCGTGCCATGCGCGATCAACAGCGGAATGTTGATGCGATCGACTGCGTACAGGGGCGAGACCGTATTCAGGTCGAAAGTCTTATCGCCCTGCACGCGCTCGCGCCACGCCGTGTAATAACGCGTCGCCGAGAACATGCGCCGATCGTATTTGATCATCGCAGCGAGATCGGAGACGCCGGCGAAGCTGATCGCGCAACGGTAGATCTCGGGGTTGCGGGCCGCCGCCCACAGCGCAGCGTAGCCACCGTACGATCCACCCATGATGCAGACGCGCTTCGGATCGACCTTGCCTTGTTCGACCAGCCATTTCACGCCGTCGTCCAGATCGTCCTGCATCGTGCGGCCCACCTGGCCCTCGCCCTTCGCGACGAAGTCGCGGCCGTAACCGGTCGAGCCGCGGAAGTTCGGCTGCAGCACGACGTAGCCGCGGTTGGCGAGGAACTGCACCCACGTGTCGTAACCCCACTCGTCGCGGACGAATGGACCACCGTGCGGCATGACGATCAGCGGCAATTGCTTGGCTTCAACACCCGGCGGCTGCGTGAGATACGCGGGAATCTGCAAGCCATCGCGCGCCGCGTAGCTGACACTGGCCATGTCCGCGAGCTGCTTGTCGGTCATGTTGCCGTACGGCCGCGCGAGCATGCTCATCTTCGCCGTCGCCGAGTCGTAGTAGTAGTAGGTGCCTGGATCCGCGGCGCTGCCGGACCAGATCAGCATTTTCTCGCCGTCGCTGCTCATCGAGATGACGCGATTGATGCGCTCGGGCAACGCGCGATCGATCTTCCCCTGCAGCTCCTTCATGCGCGGCACCAGCCATTCGATGCGGCTGCGATCGTCGGTGTAGTAGACCGCGGTGATCTCGTTCTGGTCGGACATCCGGAAGTCGTCGATGTCGACCTGCGGATGCTCGAACACCGGCTCGCCGAGCGAGTCGCTGGCGAAATCGTAGCGATACAGGCCGTAGCGGCCGGTGCGTGCATTGGTGACTGCGTAGCCCTTGTCGCTGCCGTTGAGCGGGATGAAACGCTCGATCACGCCTTCATCGTCGTCGGTGCTCTTGACCGTGCGCCGCATGACCTTCTCGAATTTTGCGTCCGCTTCCTTGCGATACAGCAGCCACCAGCGGCGGCCTTCGACGCCGACGCCGGCCCGCACCGTGCCGCTGGAATCGGCGAACCAGTTCCAGACGTGCGGGTGCTCGCTGACGACCTTCTTCATGTCCATCGTGTCGAGATCGACGCGGTAGACCGAGGGGTAGTCGTAGATCGTCTTCTGCACGTTCAGCAGCAGCCAGTGGCCGTCGCGATCGATGTGGATGACGTTGTCGCCTTCGACACCTTCATTCTTTTTGCCGATGAAGGCTGCCTTGTCGGTCTTGAGGTCGTACATCACGAGCCGCGTCACATAAACGTCGTCGCCGAACAGCACGTCCGCATGCCCGATGCTGACGAGCACCCGCTCGTTGCCGGCCCAGCGGTACCAGCCGAGCTCCCATTTGCCGGGCATGGTGAACGAGTGCGATGGCCCGGTCTTCGGGCCGAGGTCGAGGATCACCAGCAGCTTTTTGCCCTTGAGATGCGCCGTGGTCACGACGTGTTTGGCGTCGGGCGACATCTTCGGCCCGACCATGAAGGGCAGCGCGCCGAAATCAGCGGCGCTGATGAGCTGCCGCTCGGTGCCGGCGGCCAGCGTCGTCGCTGTACACAGGGCGCCAGCCAGCAGGATTGCGAACGCTCGAATTCCAGTCCGTGTCATGAGCCCATCCCTCTTGTAGTTATCGTCGGGACTGCAGCACCCGCGATATTATGCTTGCCGAATGGAACGTACAGCAGAGTGTTCGTGCGGCTCTGTGAAGGTGGTCGCGAAAGGCGAACCGGCCAGCGTCGTCGCGTGCCATTGCGTCGATTGCCAGCGGCGCACCGGTTCGGTGTTCGGCGTCGGCGCCTACTACGCGGATGAGCACATCACGATCACGGGTCCGACGCGGGAGTTCGTGCGCCCGACCGATGCGGGCAACCAGTTCTTCACGTACTTCTGCCCGACCTGCGGGACGTCAATCTTCTGGCGCTCCAATCGCAATCCAGGCATGACCGGCATCGCGGTCGGCGCATTCGCGGATCAGTCGTTTCCCGCGCCAGTGCGCTCAGTGTGGGAGCGCTCGCGTCATGCATGGGTGGAAATTCCGGTCGAGCATCACTTCGACAAAGGTCGCCTGCCGAAGTAAGCGCCGACGAGCGACGCCGGCACGGTGAGCCCAATCCCGACCACTCGGAACCACGTCGGCAGCTCGCTGGTCATCAGCAGGCTGAGCACCATGCCGAGCACGCCGTAGGCCAGCGCGTTGTAGTAAGGAATCTGGCGCGCGATACGCGCGACCAGGAATCCGCCGACCACGGTCGAAGCCGTGCCGAGAACGAGTGCAGCCCGGAGATAACCGGGATCGGTAGCAAGCGCCGCGGCTGCTGCACGAACCTGCTCCTCACTGGCGTTCGCAACCTGATCGGTGAACACACTGAACAGCACGATGCCGGTGACGAAGTCGATACCGAACACCGCCAGCGTCGCCAGCACGATCGCCCGGATGTCGATGTACTTCATCATCGACGGACCGCGTACAGGAACCGGGCGTAGCCGAGCTCCGAGGCGTTCTTCGTCAGCTCGACGTTGACCCACGCGACGACGTCGCCGAAGGGTCGATCGCGGAACGGCCAGCGCGTGCGCTGCGTGGATTGGAGATCGCCGTCACTGAGCTTGTCGAGAGCAGCGAGCCATTCGCTGCGCAGACGGCCGAGCCGTTCGCGCACGCCGTCGGCGCTGCCGGGCCAGGTCACAGTTTCACGCGTCAGCGTGCCCGCGCCGAACGAGTGGTCCAGCACCATCGACCACCAGAATCCGATGTGCCACGTCACCCACGCGATGCTCGGCGGACCGAGATCGTAGCGCTCGTGCTCCGGCCAATCGGCGCGCCACGTTCCGTCCGCGGCGCGCTGGACGTGCATGCCCTGCGCGGCCGGCCGCCACAGGCATTCATCGGTGTCGAGCCCGGTGAGATGCAGATCGGTGAGCGCCCACGCCGTCTTGAACTGGCGGCGCAGGTAGCTGCCGTCGTCGCTCATCGCTCCTCCTCGCTTGCAACGAGGAGGAGCTTAGCGCATGGCGCGGAGAAGGATCTTCAGCCGAGCAGCTTGCCGAGCGATGCGAGCGCGCCGCCGAGATCGTTACCGCCCGGGACTTTGCCGCCCGGGGAGAGCTTGTCGATGACCTGCGGCAGCAGGCTCGCCAGCGCGCCGGTGGTCTCCGACTCGCCGATGCCCGCCTTCTTCGCCAGGTCCGTGACCGTACCCGCGCCGAGCACCTGGCGCACCTGATCTGCCGAGATCGGAAGATTTTGCCCGGTGCCGATCCACGACTGCAGGATGTTGCCGAGACCGGCGCTCTGGAACTTGCTCGTGAGCTCAGCGACTGCGCCCGGCTTGCTGAGCATCGCGATGACCTGCTGCAGCAGCACGGCACCGACGCCCGCCCCTTTGCCCTGGCCCAGAACGCTACCGACTGCTCCGCCAAGCTGGTCTAGCAGACTCATGGTCGTACCCTCCGCAAGCCAAGTGGGCGGCAGAGTCTACGCCTGCAGCTCAGGTCTGCTGATAGGTTGACGCCGTCATTGCGCAGCCGGAACAGAGGAAAGCGTAGAAGATCCCTTCGCGATGCGGCTCGATGTCCTCGCAGGAAATCTGGCCGATGAACGGCATGGTCTGGTTGCAGGCGCCACACGTCGGGTACTCGGCATCCTGCACCCACGTCGGATGCCCGCCGATCTGCGAATACTGCGTGGGCAACGAGTCCATGCCCGCGTGCCATGGACTGCGCGGCGTGTTGGCCAGGATCAGTGAACGACGCGGCAGACCGCCGACTAGATTGGCCTCGGTGATCGGCACGACGATCGGTTGCCGGCGACCGAGGAACGCGAGCACCTCCGACGTTCCATCGAGCTCGAACAAGTTCGCGTCGGTGAGCACGGTGACGGGCGACGCGGACGTCGCAGCGTCGCTGCGGATCAGCGGATAGCAGATCTCGTGATACAGATTACGACGCTGGCCGTCTGACGACAGCTCCCAGCCAGCCTCTCGCGCATATTGATGCGCGGGAATGTGGAGATCGGACGCCCAACTCGGCGGCTGCGCACGCCAGCCGGCGAAGAGCTCGACCACACGCTCGTCTCCCACCCACGCCAGCGCGGAGAGCAGCTTGTCCGTGAGCAGACGATCGTGTCCCGCGACGCGCGCGAGATGCTGCGTCAGCAGATTGCGAATCTTCGGCGCGGCGCGGTGGAACAGGAATTCCGGCCGCAGCTCCTCGACGCGAATCAATTCCTGCAGCAGCGAGCTGATGTCGGCAGACACGAATGCCAGGAGACAGGCAGCGATGTCCTGCGCCTTGTGTATGTCGCCCTTCTTCAGCAACGAGTGCGCGTGACGGACCATTGCAGCGATCTGGCCGGAATCGAGCTCGGCGTACAGCGTCGCGGGCTTGCGCGGCGGCGGCAGATAGCGGATCAGCGGATCGGGCTTCGGCGGCGAGTGCACGAGCTTGAGGAGCGCGAGCGGATCATCGATCCCGTCGTAAGGATCGACGTCGCGGCGATTCGCGCGGATGTGAGCCTCGCGTTGCTGGCGCTCCTTCGCCTGGACGCAAGGCATGCAATAACCGCCGGTCCGGGCTGCAGTCGCAGCCAAGATGGTGCGCGTGCAGCCGTCCGTCTTGCAGGCAACTCGGGTACTCACGCTGACTCGTCAATGCTTGCCGGCGTAGGCTTTTTCGCCCGCGGTCACCGCGATTTTCAGCCGGTTCTCGGGCGGCGGCATCGGACAGGTGAATTTCGAATCGTAGGCGCACAACGGGTTGTAGGCTCGGTTGAAATCCAGCTCGGTGTGCGCGCCTATCGGGAAATACAGCTCGAGATAGCGACCGCCGCCGTAGGTTTCCTTGCCGTTGGTTCGATCCTGAAATGGAATCAGCACCCAGTTGCGCTCCTGCTCCGGCAGATCCATGCGCTGATAAGCGGTGAGCGTCTGCAGCGCGCCGCCGAGCGGAAAGCGGAACACGCCGTATTTCCGGAACGCGATCGTCTTGCCGTTGAAGGCTGCCATGTTGAATTGCTTCTCGTCCTTGGCCGCCGGCTCGAACGACGCATCGACACAGAACGCGGCATCGCCTTTGAAGTACGCGAAACCTGCGAAGTGCGCGCGCATCGCCTCGTCGAAGGGCGAGTCCGGGGACTTCAGGTAGTCCGCCTCGGCTTCGGCACGATGCGCGGCAAGCGAGTCTACGCACGACGCCTCGGCGGCGCAGCTGCCGAGCAGAACGATGCACGTCAGCACGCTCGTTTTCATAACGACTGTCATCGTGAATCACTTCGGGAATCGTCGGCGCCGACGATGCGCGCGTGGTATAAGAACCGTCAATAGCTCGAACGATCGGCGGGGTTGCCTGCTCGGCGCACCAGCCGCGTCACGGACAAGAATTCCATAGACCAGCCGGCGCCCGGGGAGCTTGCGAATGAATCGGTCGTTGAACGTGTTCGCTGCGAGCGCGCTCGCGCTCATGTCCGTCCTGATTTGCGGTTGTGGTGGTGGCGGCGGCGGCGGTGGTGGCACCGGCGGGGGGCCGAGCACGAGCATTACGCTTGACCGGACCACGGTCACGCTTACAACCGATGCTCCATCCCAGAACGTAGTGGCCACGTTCAGGGGCGACGGAATCGTGGTTGGGACGCTGCCGGGTACGACTGCGCCGAGCTGGCTCGCGGTCAACGCACCTCAGACCGGAACGAGCCCGGTGAGCGTGAGCATCACAGCTTTCGCCACGATGCCGCCCGGCCGGTATGCCACCACACTTCGATTCGCGACTGGCAAAGCGGACGGATCGCAGGTCGTCTTTCAAGACGTGAACGTCACATTCACGGTCGACCATGTTCTCTCGCCTGCAGCGGTGAGACCGGCCTACACAGCCGGAGCATCCGGATTTTCGTCGGCTCCCGGATTCTCGTCAGCGTTGACTCTCGTCACCGACGGAGCGACCTGGCAGGCCAGCTCCAATCAACCGTGGCTGACCGTTACGCCGACATCAGGAACAGGCGGGACGACGCTCACCGCAACAGTCAGCAATACATTGGCGCCCGGTCAATACACGGGAACGATCACGGTTCGTGACACGCTGACCAATCGTACCCGCACAACGCTAGTGGATCTTGCAGTGAATCCACGCCTGCTCGCAGTACGACCGCGCGGCGTAGCGATGACGTCGAATGCGAGCTATAGCGTCATGACCAGAACGGTGCAGGTCATCGATACCGCCGGTCTCGGCGGCCACTGGACGGCTAGCGACGACGCGCCGTGGCTGCAGGTGGCTGCGGCACCCGATGCACACTCGCTCACGCTCACGGCCGACGACACCGGACTGGCAGACGGGATCTACTACGCAACCGTGACCGTTGCGCCAGACCAGGAACCTGGATTGACCAACACCACGGCGGTCAAAGTCGGTCTCTATGTTGACCACACATCGGCGGCAGCGCCCGCTGCCATCGTGACCGGCAACATTCTCGGCGCGAACGCCATCGCTGCCGACCCGATCCGTCCCTATGCCTACGTGGTGCAAACGATCTTCGACGAACCGTCGAGCACCTTCAACGGCGCCCTGTCGGTCTACAACTTTCACACCGGGCAGCTCGTCGACAAGCTGGACTTCCCGGGCCGCATCATGACCGGAGTCAAAGTATCGCCGGACGGCGGACTGCTCATCGTGTCCGACACTGCCAACAGCGCGGACACCTCCGATCGCTTTCTCACTCCCATCGAGCTCAACGGTTCCACTCGGACCCTCCGTCCGCGGTGGGGCGGCATTCATCTGGGGATCCAGTACGGTTTTTTCACGATCGCGGAGATCGGCGGCGCTGCGGTGGTGCTGACCGGGGAAAAACAAATCGTCTCGGTCCCGAACGGCACCGTCCTCGGCGAATTCGAAACCGATGCCGTCGGGGGATTCCTTTTCACGGGAAGGATTGCCGTGTCCGTCGATGGCGGCAGTGCATTCCTGCAGGGCGTGAGCGGCGCCAATCATCGCCTGGCGCGCTACCGGCTCACCCATCTGAACAACACCTTCCGTGTGCTCGAGACGCACAATATGAATGAGACGGGCGATGGCATCGACGTCGCGAGCAATCCAGCGGGCACGCAGTTCATCACGCTATCCGACGGCGTCAACACTCCGCTGCGTGCCTACGACAGCACCACGGTCACACTTGGGAATAGCGGAACGTCCACTTTGCCGGTTGACGACACACTCGACGTAGCACCTAACGGCGACATCTATGTCACCGGCAGAAGGAATGGCTTCGCCCAATACGATCCGAACTTCGTCCTGCGCGGCAGCCGCACGTTCAGCTCTTCCGTGCAAGCAGCGTACGGGCGCGTCTCATCGGACGGGAAGCGCACCGTCGTCGTCACGGCCGGCACGTCCGGCGTTGCGGACGTGCACCTGAACTTCTTCGATTCGCAGTTACCCTTGTAGAGCGTAGCTGACGCCGCAGCCGCCCAATCCGCAGTACCCATCCGGATTCTTGTGCAGGTACTGCTGGTGATATTCCTCGGCGTAGTAAAACTCCGGCACGTCCTTGATCTCGGTCGTGATCGCACCGTGACCGGCCTTCTTCAGTCGCTCGCCGTAGCTCTTCAAGCTCGCCTCGGCAGCCGCGCGCTGCTCGGCGTCGTACACGTAGATTCCTGAGCGGTACTGCGTGCCGATGTCGCCACCCTGACGCATGCCCTGCGTCGGGTCGTGCGATTCCCAGAACGTCTTCAGCAAGGATTCGTAACTGACCTTGCGCGGGTCGTACACGACGCGCACGACTTCGTTGTGAGCGGTGTAACCCGAGCACACTTCTTCATACGTGGGATTCGGCGTCGAGCCGGCCGCGTAGCCGACCGCGGTGCTGTAGACACCGGGCACCTGCCAGAACTTGCGCTCCGCGCCCCAGAAGCAACCGAGACCGAACAGCGCGAGCTTCATGCCTTCCGGAAACGGCGGCACGAGCGGAGAGCCGTTCACGGCATGACGTTCCGGCACGGGCATCTTCGCGGCGCGTCCGGGCAACACATCGGCGAGTTCCGGCATGAGGGCTTTCTTGCGGAACGGGTTCATGGCGGGTTCCTTGGAATCAGCGGGGGGAGGCTCTACGTGGGGTCGCAGCAAGAGTAAGCAAGAGCCCACGACAGGGGCAAATGGGCCCGCCAGACGGCCCCCAGGCGTGACCGCCATCACCCTTCCGCAGGGTGTCCTTGCGCCGGCTCTCCCGGGTGGTATTAATGGCAGCGAGGTTTGCCCATGAACGCGCTTTTCCAGCCGTTTGCAGCGCTGATCCTCTCAGCTGCCCTACTGCCTTCGATGGCTTCCGGCGAAACGCCGGCTGCAAGCTCGAACACCGTCATTGGACCGAACACGATGCTGGCCGACGGCGCGGAAGCGCTCATGCGCGGCGACTGGCAGCGTGGCGTGCAACTCACGCAGATGGGACTGACGTTCGCAATCTCGCAGCAGGACCGTGCCTCGGCGCTCGCCAACCTGTGCGCCGGCTTCGCGGGGCTCAAGCAGTACCAGCGGGCGCTCGAGCATTGCGATCAATCGATCGCACTGGTTTCGGACAACTGGCGGACGTGGCAGAACCGCGCAGCCGCGAATCTGGGATTGGGCAGGATCGAAGAGTCGCTGCGCGACATTCAGCGCGGGCTGCAGCTCAACCCGGATTCGGATTCGTTACAGAAGACGCTCGCGATTGCGCGCGATCATGAAAAACTCCAGCAGGAGCGGATGAGGCACCTGCTGGAGTCGTAGAGGAAGGTGTCAGGCTAGAGCCTGACCCACAATCAGCCTGACTCGAGCGACGGCGTCAGTCCCGCCGTTCCGATCCCGCCCATGAACGCCAGGCCGTCCGGTGCCCGACGGCACTCGCGCGGCGTGACACCGTGGAAGCGACGCAGCGCGCGGAACAGCGTGGAGCGCGAGTCGAAGCCGACCTGCTTCACGATGTCCTCGACCGCCAGTTCCGTACCTCGCAGCAGACGCGCGGCGACAGTCGTGCGCTTGCGTTGCAGATACTCGTGCGGCGTCACGTCGTGGATGCGCTTGAACAGGCGCAGGAAGTGATGGCGCGACAGGAACGCAGCCCGGGCCATGTCGCCGAGCATGAGCGGCTTGTCGTAATTCGAGTGGATGAAATCGGTCGCAAGCGAAACGCGCCGCAGGATCTCGCGACGAGTCGCGGCCCGACGCACCGGCACCGAGTGAGCGCGCGCGACAACCTGCCGATGGCGCATCAGCAAGCGCTCGAGCAGGAAGGCGAATTGCTCCTCGTACCAGAGCGCATCGTCCAGTCCCATCTCGCAGTGACGACGAATGAACAGCAGCACCGGAGTGACGCTGCGATCGTGCGTATAGAGATGAGGCATGAACGGCAGCGCCCCCGACTGCACGACCTCGCCGCTTTCCAGCAAGCGATCCTCGGGCGTGATCAACGCGCCGAGCGTCTCTTCCGGCATGCCGCGCCGGAACAGGATCGTGAGGGCATGCACCTCGCGCGCGCCGCGGATGCGGACGTTCGCGGGACAAGCCGGCACTGTCATCCAGGTGTCATCGTCGACGAAGACTCGTCGACCGTCGAGCGCGACTTCCTGCCGTCCGTTCCAGGCGCACAGCACGGCCAGCCGCTCGGCATCGAGCGCATAGTCCGCGACTTGCGTCTTCACGTTGAGGATTGCGTTGCCGGTATCGAGCTGCCGGACCACGCCAGGATTCAAATCGCCGCCGCCTGTCATCTCATGGGCTCTACGGAGAATCATCCGCACACCCCTCCCCGTTCTTCAAAGCACTCGCCGGAAACGGCGCCGGCGTCACCCGAGAAGCACATCGCGTCTCGATCAGTTGCCTTGTGATTGATCGTCATTACGCTGATGCGTTCCCATGCGTACAAGGGAATTACGATGATCAGATCGCAGCATGCGACGAAAGGTTTCAGGGCTCGCGCGCGTTCGGCGGGCGTGTCACACAATTGCGCAATGAATGCCACCGACGTTGCCACCGGGAAAACAAGGCACTTCGAAACCTGTGATGCGCCAATGAGATGAACCGTTGCCGCGACGTCGCATGCGTGCGTCATTCACCGGTCTTATGCGTAGTTTTACCGGTTGCCGCGGACACATCGGACACTTTATGGCGAGGTCCGTCGAGCACGTTTAGAATCGCGCCTTCTTATTTATGACTCGCACCGGCCGTTTATGCCCATCGCCAACGAGCACAACCTCGCCCGACCCATTCCGAAGAACTGTCCCTTCGGTATTCGCGTAAAGCTGCGCAGCACCGACCCGTTCAAAAACCTGGTCGGCGCCGACTGGAGCAAGGAGCATTGGTTCGCGACGCGAGAGGAGCGCGACCGCGCGCTGCAGGAAATGAGCGGACGCTACGTATATTTCCGGCCGGGCGACCAGCCGAGCCTCGAATTCGAGAAGGTCGATAAATAAGAATCAGAAGGTGCGGCCGAGGAACAGATAGAAGGCCTTGTCGCCGCCCTCGTCGGCACCCACCGCCAGGTACACCGGTCCGAGCGGCGTATCCAGTCCGAACCACACGCTGCCGTTCAAGCGCATGTCGCTGAACATGTCCTTGCGATCGAGCCACGTGTTACCGGCCTCCACCGAAACGCCCGCATACGCGGGCAGATCGAGCACGCCCGAGCCGCCGCGCCCCACCCGGCGGTAATAAATGAGTCGGCCGATTGCGTAGTGCGGCCCCGACAGGAAGCCGGGCGTCAGCCCCGAGAGATTCAGAAAGCCGCCGAGCGTGAATGAGTTCTCCGGGGTGGCGAGCGCATCGACCGTCGTTCCTTCGTCGGTCCAGAAAATGAACGTGTGACGGTCGAACGAGCGCGCGATCAGCCAGCTGGTGCGCACGATGTCGAAGTCGCTGTCGGCACCGATATTCTCACGCTGGGCGCTCCATTCGATGTCGAACTGCTGGCCATGGCGCGGAAAGAAAATACTGTCGAGCTTGTCGTAAGAGAAGCGCGTGAAATAACCGCCGCGATCGAACTCGGTGGCCGGCAGCGACGGATCGCCGATCAGCACGCGCCGATGTCCCGTGCCACGGTGCACGCCGAAGCGGATCTCGCCCCAGTTGGAAATCTCGCGCCCGAAGTCGACGCCGCCTGAGACCTCGCGCACGCGGTACTCGGCGACGCGATCGTTATTGCGCAGCTCGAATACGCTGCGCTCCTCGAAATCGAATTGCGGCGCGATGAAGTAGCGGCTGGCGAGCGACAGCGGCTGATAGAACTCGGTGAAGAACTTCGGGTTCTCGCCGATCTGGATGTCGGTCAGCCATTCGCCGCCGAGTGCGTTCAGCTCGGTCGCGATGAAACGCACGGCTGCGTTGTAACGACTGTTGCCCTCGAAGTCGTCTTCGAGATTGAGCCCCATGCGCACGTAGTTCGGACCCCAGCTCTTGCGACGCAGATCGAGCTGCAGGCCGGCGCGCCCCGCATCGTCATCGACCAGCGAATAGTCGATCGTTTCGAAGCGGTCGAGCGCGTACAGCGACGACAGCTTGCTGCGCACCAGCTCCTTGTCGAGCTGCTTGCCGACCAGATCCTTCATCGTCTCCTGGATCAAGGCGTCGTACTGCGCCGAGGCGGAATCGGCGCGCACGAATTCGATCAGCGGCAGCTCGGTCGAGCGCGTGCTGCGCTTGGCGAGATAGTCGCGATAGTCCGCGTCGCTCAGCGACAGCTTCGCGAGCGTCGCCGCCGAGCCGCGCGCCGACTCTTCGCCTGCACGCAGCGCCTCCGGTACGCGACTGAAATCGGCAGAGGTAAAACGGCCGAGGGCGGGATCGAGCACGATGTCCGTCGGACGCAGCTTCTCGCGCTCTTCGAGCGTGCGGCTGCGGATCAGGATCGCGAATGCCTGGTTGGTCACTTCCAGCGGCGAAGTCAGCTCGGCGCGCTGGTACAGCGGGAAGCTCACATCGACGACGATCAGCACGTCGACGCCCATCGCGCGTGCGGTGTCGATCGGCAGATTGTCGACGAGACCGCCGTCGACGAGCATGCGGCCGTCGCGCTGTGCGGGGGAGAACACGCCGGGCGCTGACATGCTCGCGCGCATCGCCGTGACCAGGTCGCCGGAATCCATCACGACCGGCTGACCGGTTTCGAGATCGGTGGCGATGGCGCGAAACGGAATCGGCAGTCGGTCGAAGCGCTGGATCTCCGCGACCGGCAGCGCCGCGTTACGCAGCACCTGCTCGAGCTTCTGCCCTTGCACCAGGCCGGGCGGCAGCACGAAGCCGGTATCCTTTACACCGAGCGCGAAGCGCACCAGGAAATTACGTTCGTCCTGCTTGCGGCGGAAGCCGAGCTCCTCGCGCGGCGGACGATCGCGGAACGCGTCCTGCCAATTCACCGAGCGGATGAGCGTCTCGATCTCAGCGCCCGACATGCCGGAGGCATACAAGCCGCCTACGACTGCACCCATGCTGGTCCCGGCGATTGCATCGACCGGCACGTGCATCTCGTCGAGGACTTTCAACACACCGACGTGGGCTGCGCCGCGCGCACCGCCACCACTGAGCACCAACCCGACGCGCGGCCGTTCACCCTCGGCAGCATGCAAGGCCTGGGCGAGCAGAAGCAGGCAGAGGGGCGCTACCTGAAGCAGTCTCATCGGCTGCGAATACTAGCAGCAGTTGTGACCGCTGAATCGCGGCTGATAGGCTGACTCAATGACAGTTCGACGCATTCAGCTCGCCGCGATCCTGGGGCTGGCGATGTTCGCCGCCTCCGCGGCACCGCCGGGCCGGCAATCGGACGACGACGAAGCGACGTGGGGCTCGTACGGCGGCGATCCCGGCGGCAATCGTCATTCGCCGCTGACGCAGATCACCCGCCAGAACGTCGAGCGCCTGCAGATCGCGTGGACCTACCGCACCGGCGAGCTCGGCGCCGACTTCGCGCGCGCCGATACGCTGACGTTCGAAGCGACGCCGATTCTCGTACGCGACTCGCTCTACCTCAGCACGGCGACCAACATCGTCATCGCCCTCGATCCCGCGACCGGCGTCCAGCGCTGGCGCTACGACCCGCGCATCGATCGCACGCGACGTTACTCGGAAGCCACTTCCCGCGGCGTGTCGTCGTGGATCGACCCGAATGCGGAGCCGACGACGCCTTGCGCTCAACGCATCATCGTCGGCACGCTCGATGCCCGGCTGATCGCACTCGACGGCCGCACCGGCAGGCTGTGCCGCGACTTCGGCGCCGGCGGCAAAGTGGATTTGAACGCGGGAGCGCGCACGGGCTCGGCTGGCAACTATCTCGTGACCTCGCCGCCGGCGATCTATCGCAACATCGTCATCGTCGGTTCCGCGGTCGGCGACAACGGCGGAGTCGAAATGCCCCGCGGCATCGTGCGTGCCTTCGATGTTCGCAGCGGCAAGCAGTTGTGGTCGTGGGATCCGATTCCGACTTCCGACGAGGAGGCGACGCGTCGCGGCTGGCAGGCGCAGTCGGCGCAACGCACCGGCGCGGCGAACGCGTGGTCGATCCTGTCGGTCGATGCAGGTCGCGGCCTGGTGTTCGTGCCCACCGGCTCCGCCAGTCCCGACTATTTCGGCGGCGAGCGCACTGGCGACAACGACTATGCGAACTCGCTGGTCGCGTTGAACGCCGACACCGGTCAGGTCGCGTGGCATCGACAGCTCGTGCATCACGATCTGTGGGACTACGACGTGCCCGCGCAGCCGATGCTGGTCGACATCGAGCGCGACAACAAATCGATCCCGGCCGTTGTTCAGGCAACGAAGACCGGCATGCTGTTCGTGCTCGACCGCGAAACCGGCGAGCCGGTGTTCGAAGTGGTCGAGCGGCCGGTGCCGCAATCCGACGTCGCGGGCGAAGCCAGCTCGCCCACGCAACCGTTTCCGGCAACCCCGCCCCTGGTGTCGCACGCCGCCGTGACGCCGAACGACGCCTGGGGCCTCACCTTCTACGACCGCGGCAAGTGCCGCGACCTCATCTCGCACTATCGCTCGGAAGGCATCTTCACGCCGCCGAGCCTGCAGGGCACGATCGAGTCGCCGGGTTACGCCGGCGGCGTCAATTGGGGCAGCACAGCGTTCGACAGCGAGCGTCAGCTCGTGATCGCCGCCGTCAATCACATCCCCATGGTCGTGACGCTGATCCCACGCGACCGGTTCGACGAGGCGCGACACTCGGACGCCTGGCCGGACTCCGATTTCGCACCACAGACCGGCACCCCCTATGGCGTGCGCCGCGAAGTGCTGGCCTCGCCGTTCGGCCTGCCGTGCACGGCGCCCCCTTGGGGAACGCTGGCGGCCATCGACCTGCGGCGCAATGCGATCCGCTGGCAGGTGATGCTCGGCTCGACCCGCGACAAGACGCCGTGGTTCGTCCCGGCATCGACCCTGGGCATGCCGAACATGGGCGGACCCATGGTCACGGACGGCGGGCTTGCGTTCGTCGGCGCCGCTACGGATAACTATCTCCGCGCCTTCGACATCGAAACCGGGCGGGAGCTCTGGAAGGGCCGGTTGCCGGCCGGCGGCCAGGCGACACCGATGAGCTACGAAGCGAACGGCCGGCAATTCGTGGTGATCGCCGCCGGCGGTCACGGCAAGCTCGGAACCAAGCGCGGCGACTACGTCGTGGCCTTCGCGCTGCCAGAGTGAAGATTTCTCGACGGAGGATACCGTGCGCGCCGACAGTGACAGACTTATGAGCGCTATGCGTCTCACCCTCCCTCTCATCGCCCACGTCGTCGCATTGGCGATGACCAGCACCGCATTCGCTGGCGACCGCGACCGGGTCGAAGAAGTCGTTGTCACAGCGACGCGCACCGAGCAGCAGCTGCGCGACTTCGCGGGCAGCATTTCCGTGGTGTCGAGCAACGACGTCGCGCTGGTCGGCGCGACCCACCACGCGGAAATCATGAACCGCGCGCCGGGCACGATGATCCAGCGTAACAGCGGCGAAGAAAGCCTCACGGCGATCCGTTCGCCGGTGCTGACCGGTCCGGGATCGTGCGGCACGTTTCTGTTCCTGGAGAACAGCATTCCGATCCGGCCGGTCGGCTTCTGCAACGTCAACGAGCTGTTCGAGGTGAACAGCGAGCAGGCGAGCTCGATCGAAGTTCTGCGCGGTCCCGCCGGCGTCGTGTACGGCTCCGGCGCGATGCATGGCGCAATCAACGTCATTCAAGCGGCGCCGGCGCAGATGCCGCGCTCGAGTCTGTCGCTCGAAGGCGGGCCGGACGAGTTCTATCGCGGCAGACTCACACTCTCGAACACCGGTGCAGCGAACGACTTCGGCGGCGCCGTGGTCGCCACCCACGATGGCGGCTGGCGCGACCATTCCGGCCTCGACGAGCAGAAGCTGAACCTGGCGATGATGCACCGGGGGGACGATTCCACCCTCGGCGTGCAGTTCGCGGGCACCAATCTCAACCAGGAAACCGCGGGCTTCATCCAGGGATTCGAAGCCTACAAGGACGAGAACATCGCGAAGTCCAATGCGAACCCCGAGGCGTACCGCGATGCCTACGCGATGCGCCTGACCGCCGACTACACGCGGCCGCTCGGCGGCGCGCAGCTGTCGATCCGGCCGTTCGTGCGTCACTCGCGCATGGACTTCCTGCAGCACTTCCTTATCGGCAAGCCGCTCGAAGAGAACGGCCAGGACTCGCTCGGCGTGGCGACGTCGTTGCAGACGGTGCTGTTCGCGGACACGCAGCTGCTCGCAGGCGTCGACCTCGAGTATGCCGACGGCTTCCTCAAAGAGACGCAAGCAGGACCGGCGACCGACGGCACACCGCTCGGCGAGGTCAGGGACGTACTGCTCGAGGAGCTCGAAGTTGTGCGCCGCGACGGTCTGGCCGACAGCGAGCTGACAAAAGCCAAGGCGCAGCTGAAAGCGCGGCTCGTCTTCGACAACGAGAGCATCACGGACATCGCGCATCAACTCGGTTATTTCGCGACAATCGCCAGCGTGGACAGTTTTCTCGAGGCCCCAGCGCAAATCGCTGCGGTCACGCTCGAGGAAGTGTCCAAGGTCGCGCGAAGCGTCTTGACAGCCTCCAATCGGACGGTCGGCACATTCGAGCCGCTCGACCTGAAGTCTGAAGTCTGAAGTCTGAAGTACAAGATTCTTGAGATGACGGCAATGCCTCCTCTGCCCCAAGCTTCACCGCTCACGCCGCTGGGTGCCGGTCTCAACCCCT
>Ga0207689_10000421_pt1 | contig 39749 bp, 43 predicted proteins | sample KBSMisM52_FD_184312 | JGI IMG/M metagenome (GOLD analysis project Ga0207689, IMG submission 184312) | Miscanthus rhizosphere microbial communities from Kellogg Biological Station, Michigan, USA - KBS Miscanthus M5-2 (SPAdes) (version 2) | ecosystem: Host-associated > Plants > Roots >...
GCCCGGCGGCGCGGACCACCACCCCCACGCTTGCGGCTTTCGCCGCTGCGCTGCCCCCGAAGGGGGCGCAGTTCGCCCCTTGGGACGGCCCGGCGGCGCTCACAGCTCCTCCGCCAGGATCATTTCCGTGAGCCCTTTGCCGCCCGGGATCATCGGGAACACGTTTTCGGCCTGGTCGGTGATGAAATCCATGAACACCAGTCGTTCCTTCAGCTTGAACGCTTCCTTGAGCGCGCCCTCGACGTCACCGGGCTTCTCGATCTTGATGCCGACATGGCCGTAGGCTTCGGCGAGCTTCACGAAATCCGGCAGCGCATCCATGTACGACTCGGCGTAGCGGTTGCCGTAGAAGAACTCCTGCCACTGCCGCACCATGCCCATGTAACGGTTGTTGAGGTTCACGACCTTGATCGGCAAGTGGTACTGCTTGCAGGTCGACAGCTCCTGGATGCACATCTGGATCGACGCTTCACCGGTCACGCAGACCACGGTGGCGTCGGGATTCACCATCTGCACGCCCATCGCCGCCGGCAGCCCGAAGCCCATCGTGCCCAGTCCGCCGGAATTGATCCAGCGCCGCGGCTTGTCGAACTTGTAGTACTGCGCTACCCACATCTGGTGCTGGCCGACGTCGGACGTGACGAACGCGTCGCCCTTGGTCAGCTCGTAGAGCTTCTGCAGCACGTATTGCGGCTTGATGAGCGCGCTTTTGGTGTCGTACTTGAGACAGTCCTTGCGCTGCCATTCCTTGATGTCGGCCCACCACGCCTTGAGCGCTGCCGGGTCCGGACGCTGTGGCGAGGATTCGATGATCTTCACCATCTCGTCGAGCACATCCGCGACATATCCGACAATCGGTACATCGACCTTCACCCGCTTCGAGATCGAAGAAGGATCGATGTCGATGTGGATTATCTTCCGATCGCTGCGGAAAAAATGCGCCGGGTTGCCGATCACGCGGTCGTCGAAGCGCGCGCCGATCGCGATCAGCACGTCGCAGTTCTGCATCGCCATGTTCGACTCGAACGTGCCGTGCATGCCGAGCATGCCGGTGAACTGCGGATCGGTCCCGGGAAACGCACCAAGCCCCATCAGCGTGTTGGTGCACGGAAAGCCGAGCAGGCGGACGAGCCGCGTCAGCTGCGATGACGCATTGTTCAGGATGACGCCGCCGCCTGCGTAGACCATCGGCCGCTTGGCCTCGAGCAGCAGCTGCACCGCCTTCTTGATTTGCCCCGCGTGGCCCTTGGTCACCGGGTTATACGAGCGCAGCGACACCGTCTTCGGGTACACGAACTCAGTCGTCGCCTGCGTCACGTCCTTCGGAATGTCGACGACCACCGGGCCCGGCCTGCCGGTCGCGGCGAGATAGAACGCCTTCTTGATCGTCAGCGCGAGGTCCTTCACATCCCTGACGAGGAAGTTGTGCTTGACGCAAGGCCGGGTGATGCCGACCGTGTCGCACTCCTGGAACGCATCCTGGCCGATCGCGTGCGTGGGCACCTGACCGGTGAGCACCACCATCGGCACCGAGTCCATGTACGCCGTCGCGATTCCGGTCACCGCATTCGTGACGCCCGGTCCCGAGGTGACCAGCGCGACGCCGACCTTGGTCGACGAGCGCGAATAGCCATCGGCCGCATGCACGGCGCCCTGCTCGTGCCGGACCAGCACGTGCTTGACCTTTTCCTGCTTGAACAGCTCGTCGTAGATATTGAGGACCGCGCCACCCGGATAACCGAAGACGTACTCGACGCCTTCCTCCTGGAGACAGCGGATGACGATTTCCGCACCCGTGAGTTGCATGGCTTCTGAATCCCAAGTTGATGAAGAATCGTCCGGGGTCAGCGCACGCGCGTTTCCCGGACATTGCAAAACCGCTCAAGGCGCGCCATTTTGGTGGGGGCGCACGACCAACAAAGGCTTCGCTCGGGTAAAAAGCCGCTTCGGGAGCAACACAGCCGAACCCCAAGGGAATCTCCGCGGCGCTTGTGGCGCGGCCGGAGGGGGCAAACGACCGTTTTTGCAGTACAGCATCCGGGTCCGAGGACCCGGAAACGACTAGGTTAGCGGCAAAATCCCGCGGCGGTCAAGGTTTCGTAGCTGCGGAAGGCCGGATTTTCCTGCCGATTTTGCTGTTATGCAGCATACCCGTCGCCCCGGGCTCGCCCGGCCGCACGAGCGTTCGCACCTATAATCCAGGAATTTCAGGCTCCGGACCGCCCAAACTGGCTACGCATCAGGAAATGTCGGGGTTTCTCGCCGAAGTCGAGCGGCGCGCGTTCAAGCAGGCGATGTTCGCCACGCGCGACGAGGACGCGGCGCTCGACATCGTCCAGGACGCGATGCTCAAATTGGCGGAGAAATACGCCGATAAGCCGGCCAACGAGTTGCCGATGCTGTTTCAGCGCATCCTGCAAAACACTATCCACGATCATTTTCGCCGGCAGAAGGTCAGGAACACATGGACGACCCTCCTCTCCGCGTTCGGGAAAGGCGATGAGAAAGACGATGATTTCGATCCATTGGAAACTTTGCAGGCGAAATCGGATTCGAACGCAATGGCCGACCCGGCGCGGCAGTTCGAACAAGCACAGATTGTGGGCATGATCGAACAGGCGCTGACGAGGCTTCCGGCGCGTCAACGCGAAGCGTTCCTGCTGCGTTACTGGGAGGAACTGGACGTGGCGGAAGCTGCTGCCGCGATGGGGTGTTCCGAAGGCAGCGTCAAGACCCACTGCTCTCGCGCCGTGCATGCCCTGGCCGTAATGCTGGAAGCCAAGGGACTCAAGCTATGATCCGCGATCAACACGAATTCGCCAAAAAATTAACGGCTTACCTGGATAACGGCGCAGCGCAGCTCAAAGCAGGCACCGTGTACAGGCTGAGCCAGGCCCGGGGCAAGGCCTTGGCCGCCCTTGGTCAACCCGCGTGGACGTCCGAAGGCCGTGCGGCCCAGGTGCACGCCTACGCGGGCGCGGGACGGGGCACCGCTTCTCCTGGCGGGGGCCTGCGCAAAGGCGCCTGGCTCTGGCTCGGCGTGGTGCTCATGGCCGCCGCGGGGTTTGGCTACCAGCAGTGGCAGGTCTACCAGCAGACGCGGGAGATCGAGGAACTGGACGTGCAGATCCTGTCGTCGGACCTGCCGATCGACGCGTATCTCGACCGGGGATTTCAGACTTGGCTGACGCGTTTCCAACCGTGATCCGGGCGGCCATCCTCACCCTCGCATTGGCACTTGTCCCGGCTCTCTGTCCATCCGTAGCAACCGCGCAGATCACGATGGGATCGCCATCGTGGTCGCAACTGTCGCCGAGCGAAAAGCAGGTGCTCGCCCCGCTCGCGCCCGACTGGGATAACCTGGACGCGCAGCGCAAGCAGAAGTGGCGTGGCCTCGCGCAGCGCTATCCGAAGATGAGCGCCGACGAGCAGCAACGCATCCAGGGGCAGATGAAATCGTGGGCGGAGCTCACGCCGCAGCAGCGGCAGGCCGCGCGCGAGCAATACAAGTCGTTGCGCCAGCTGCCGCCGGAAAAGAAGGATGAAGTCCGGCAGAAGTGGCAGGAATACCAGACGTTGCCCCCCGAGCAGAAACGCGAGCTCGCGGCCCGCTCCGCCGCGACGCCCGGCGCTCCGGGCGCGCCGGGAGCGAGCCGCTCGACGGCGCCAGGCACGAATGCGCCGCCGGCAACGACCGCCCCCGCCGGATCCGCGGGCGACACAAAACGCTCGCGGTAGCCGCGCGACGCCGCGCGTTCTCCCGTTGACGGACTTGCCCACCGCGCTGCCGGCGCCCCCGCCGCGCGCGAGCCTTGTTCGTCGCGTTGGCGCGCTCCTCTATGAAGGGCTGTTGGTGGTCGCCATCGTGTTCGTGGCGAGTTTCCTGACCCTTCCTTTGCTTTCGACGGGTCACGCGCGAAGCCCCGACACGCTCACCGTCCCCGCATTGCCCGAACGCGTCGCGCTGTTCTGCATGCTGTTTGCAGTCCTCGCTTCGTATTTCGCATGGAGCTGGTCCGGCGGCCGCCGCACGTTGCCGATGAAGACGTGGCGGCTGAAGCTCGTGCTTGCAAATGGGCAGCCGTTGACGACCAAGGTTGCGCTTCTGCGCTATCTCGCCGCGTGGATCGGGCCCGCGCTCGCGCTCGCGGCGTACGGGTTGTTGTACCGCTACGGGCAAGGCGCGCATGCGCTGTGGCTGATCGCGTTCAATTTCCTGTGGGCGTTCGTCGATCCCGAACGGCAATTCCTGCACGATCGGATTGCGGGCACACGCATCGTGCAGCGGTAATCCCGGCGCGTCAGCGCGGCACCGGGCGCCGCGCAAGCGCGACGCCGGCAGTGATCAACGCCATTCCGATCAAGGCGAGTGCATCAAGCGTCTCGCCGAACAGCAGCCACGCCTCGAGCGCCGTCACCGGCGGCACCAGGTAAAACAACCGCGCGACATTGGCGGCGGCGCCGTGCCGCAGCAGCCAGTACAGGAGGCTGATCGCCCCCACCGACAACACGATGACCGACCAGCCGAGGGCGAACAGGAACGGCGGAACCCACTGCACGGGCCGCGATTCAAGGAGGAACGCGAGCGGCGCGAAAACCAATGCGCAGACAGTGAACTGCACCGCCGAGCCGCTGCGCAGGTCGACGTGGGCGCAGTGACGCTTCTGGTACAGCGTGCCCACGCTGATCGCGACCAGCGCGACTGCCGACGGCAGCAAGCCGGCGAGATTGCCGGCGAAGTCGATCTTGTGCCGCACCACGCAGTAGACGCCCGCCAATCCAAGCACCAGCCCCGTCCACTGCCGTGGGACGACCGGCTCCGACATCCAGATCCACGCCAGCACGACGGTGAGGATCGGCTGCAAGCCGACGAGCATGGCGGAAGTCCCGGCAGCCATGCCACTGTCGAGCGAAACGAACACGCCGCCGAGGTAAAGGCCGTGCACGCACAGCGCCACCAACGCGAGATCGCGGTATTCCTTCACTGTCCCGGGCCAGCGTGCGCCGGTGGCCAGAGAAACCACGACCATCAACGCCGCGACGAGCGCGAAACGATAGAACAGGAACGCGAACGGCGGCGCGTAAGGCAGGCCGTATTTGGCCGCGATGAAGCCGGTGCTCCACAACAGGACGAAGAGCGCCGGAAACAGCGCCGCCGCGCGTGAGCGCGTGGCCTCGGCGTCAGCCACCGGGATGGCTGTACACGTGGAGTTGCAGGATCTCCATGAAGCGCTCGGGACGCGCGAGCGGCGCGAAGCCGAACTTCGCGTAGAGCGTGTGGGCATCGCGGGTCGCGAGAAGGACGCGGCGCAACCCGGTCAGCGCGGGATGCGTCAGCGCCGTGCCGACGAGCCATGTGGCGAGCCCCTGTCCGCGATGGCCGGGCAGCACGAATACGTCGGCCAGATAAGCGAACGTGGCGCCGTCGGTCACGAAGCGCGCGAATCCGATCTGCGCGCCATCGCGGTACAGCCCGAAGTTGAGCGATCCGGCAAGCGAGCGCTCGACGGTGGCGCGCGGGATGTCCGTCGCCCAATAGCTTGCGGCGAGGAACCCGTGAATGACGTCGAGATCGAGGCGCGCCTGCGTCGTCGAGATTTCGTCGTTTCCCTTGCGGACGGAAAATGGCGCGTCGAATGCGGCGGTCATCGCGGCTTCGCGCGGCGGAGGCTCTTCTTGAAGCGCGACACGCCAGCGATGATTTCACGCTTGGCTTCCTCCGCCTCGACCCAGCTCGCCACCCGGACCCACTTGCCCGGCTCGAGGTCCTTGTAATGCTCGAAGAAATGGGCGATCTGCTGCGTGGTCAACGCGGGCAGATCGCGCGGCGAGCGCACATCGCGGTAGAGCGACGACAGCTTGTCGATCGGCACCGCGAGGATCTTGCTGTCGCCGCCGGCCTCGTCGTCCATCTTGAGCATCCCGATCGGCCGGCAACGGACCACGACCCCCGTGATGAGCGGAAACGGCGACAGCACCAGCACGTCGCATGGATCGCCATCGTCCGACAGCGTTTGTGGAATGTAGCCGTAGTTGCACGGGTAGTGCATCGCGGTCGACATGAAGCGATCGACGAAGACCGCGCCGGTCTCCTTGTCCACCTCGTATTTGACCGGGTCGGCACGTGCCGGGATTTCAATGATGACGTTGCAGTCGTCCGGGACGTCCTTGCCGGCGGGAACGCGGTCGAGGCTCATTCTCTTCTTGGCTTCTTGTTTGGAACAACAGGGAGTTGGATTATTATAGCGACTGCCTCGAGCGCGCTTTCTGGGAATGCCTCCACGCACTCGTCGTCCAGACCTGTCACGATGCCTGCCGCGACTTCTTTGATCCTGGCGCTTGCCTTGGCTGCATCGTCCGTGGCCAGCGCGCAACAACCGGAAGGGGCGCCGCTCGTTGCGCCGTTCTCCGCGGCCAAGCCCGGTACCGCCCTGCCCTCCGGCTGGGAAGTGTTGAGCCTGGGGTCGACCAAGACCCCGACCGAGTTCAAGTTCGTCGAAGAGGCCGGGGCGGTCGTGCTGAAGGCGCATGCCGAGGCCGCGGCGAGCGGGCTCAATCACCGCGTCAAGTTCGACATCAAGAGTGCGCCGATCATCCAGTTTCGCTGGAAGGTCGCTAGCCTGATCGAGGGCGCCGACAACCGCGTCGCGTCGAAGGAAGATTCGCCGGTGCGCATCGTGCTCGGCTTCGATGGCGACAAGTCGAAGCTGACGCTCGGTGAAAAAACCAAGTCGCTGCTGGCGAAGAGCGCGACCGGCAAGGAGCTTCCCTACGCGCAGCTCATCTATGTCTGGGCGAACAATTATCCGGTGGGAACGGTGATCGCGAATCCGCACACCAAACGCGTCGAGATGGTGGTGGCGGTCAGCGGCGCCGCCGAAGTCGGCAAGTGGGTGACGCTTTCGCGCAATGTCGTCGAGGATTTCAAGCGCGCGTTCGGCGAGGAGCCCGGCGTGATGACCGACGTCGGCATCCTGACCGACACCGACAACACCGGCGCCACGGTGGACGCGTGGTATGGCGACATCAAGTTTCTTGCCGCGCCGCCCTGAACATCCCCGCCCGACACGATGCTCTACGCACTCGGCGATCGCCGCGTCGAACTGCGCGGACGGCACCATTACATCGCGCCCAATGCCTCGGTGATCGGCACCGTGGTGCTCGAGGATGAAGCGTCGGTGTGGTTCAACACAGTGGTGCGCGGCGACAACGAGACGATCGTCATCGGCCCGCGGACGAATATCCAGGACGGGTCCATCCTGCACGCCGACGAAGGCGTCCCGCTGACCGTCGGACCCGAGGTCAGCGTCGGGCACCTCGTTATGCTGCATGGCTGCACGATCGGCGAAGGCTCGCTGATCGGCATCCAGAGCGTGATCCTCAACCATGCGGTGATCGGGCGCGAGTGCCTGATCGGCGCCTGCACGCTCATCCCCGAGGGCAAAACCATTCCGGACCGATCGTTAGTCATGGGGACCCCCGGCAAGGTGGTCCGGACGCTGACCGGCGAGGAGGTCGCGCGATTGCGGTGGACGGCTGCGCATTACGTCGAGAATGCCCGCCGGTATCTTGAGCACCTCAGCGAATCCAGTTAGGCCCCCCGTCGCATCCAAGCAGGAAGGGGCTTTCCCCGCACGCAGGAACTAACATGAGCCCGAAGGGCCGCCCCAAGGGCGAATACCGGAGCGCGCAGCGCGAAGGTCACCTTATCCACCCGAAGGGCCGCCCCAAGGGCGAATACCGGAGCGCGCAGCGCGAAGGTCACCTAATCCACCCGATGGGCCGCCCCAAGGGCGAATACCGGAGCGCGCAGCGCGAAGGTCACCTTATCCACCCGCCGGTCCGCCCGAGGGCGAGCACTGGAGCACTCAGCGCGAAGGCACGCCAATGAACCGCTTCGCCTTGCCGCTCGTCATTCTCGCGTCGGTCGCCATCGCCGCGCTGCTGGCCTGGCTCGCGCTGTCCACCGCCTCGTTCGGCGACCGCCGGCCGCGCGCGGAAAAACCGGCCAACCGCGCCGAGAGTGTCGTGACCCGCAATCTCGCTCCGTTCAAGCGGCTCGACGTATCGGGCACCGCCGAGATCACGCTCGTGCAGGGCACGACCGAAAGCGTGGCCATCGCGACGCCGGCACGCCGACAGGACTACATTGACGCGGAGGTCCGCGGCGACACGCTCTACATCGAGTCCGCCGACAGCTCGCGGTGGTGGAATCTCATCTTCGGCGGCGGCAACCCGCGCAGCGCGCAGATCGTCGTGACGTTCACCAATCTCGATTCGATCGCCGCCGCAGGGACCGTGAAGCTCACTGCCGCGGAAATCAAGGTGCCGGAATTGCGCATCACCGGCGCCGGCGGCACCTCGGTCAGGATCGACAACTTGCAAAGTGGCCAGCTGCGCCTGTCGGGCGCGGGCGCGCTCAAGGCCGAGCTTGCCGGGCGAGTGACCGAGCAAACCGTTTCGATTGCCGGAGCCGGTGAATATCGCGGCGGCAAGCTCGTGAGCCAGAACGCAACGATTTCGGTCGCTGGTGCCGGACAGGTGGTGGTCAACGCCGAGAAAACCCTGAACGCCACGATTTCCGGCGCCGGCAGCGTCGACTACATCGGCGATCCGAAAGTCACGGAGCGCGTGAGCGGCGCGGGACGGGTGCGCCGGCGCGACGCTGCCGATGTCGGCGTGCCGCGAATTGCCATCGCCGAATAACGGCGCTGCGCTGGCTTCCGATGCGCGGAGCTAGTGAACGGCGGCCGGTGGCGCCCCTTCCGCCTTGAACAGCAGCGTGCGGCCCGATGCGGGATCGCGATCGGCGTGAATGCCGGCGTGAACGCGCACATCGGCGATCCGGCACTCGGCGAGCAACGTCGTAAGCATGTGAACGACGTCGTCAACACGATCTCCCGGCAGCAGCGGACATCGAAATCCTTCGGCTTGCCGCGGATCGAACCTTGATGAGAGCGACAACCGCACTTCTCCCCCGCCACCGGAGTCGTCCAGCCGATGCACGCTGATGACGGCTGTCGGCTCGCCCGTCGCCGCGCGCAACTTGCGGATCGCGTTGCTCGCGAAGAGTTGGGCGCCAACTTCACGTTGCGCCAGCCGGCCTTGCTGGACGGCGGTGACCAACGGCTGCGGCGGCCGCGGCAAGGCCAGCACGGAGATTCCTGGCGCGCCCAGCGATCGGGATAGCGCCTGCGCCAGCGGCAACCCCCACTTGCCGACCGTCGCATCGCGAAACAGATCGGCGCCGGGTGCGGCAAGCGCTGCACCGACGAGAAAGCGCAGATGGACGCCCTCGACGCCCGCCGCAACCTGGATCGGGGCTGGAGCGAGCGCGCTCAGCGGCGACATCGCTTCCGGTAATGCGCGGGATGCCAGCAGGTCCGGGAGTTGCGCAAGGTCGAGCGCTTCGGCCGCAACCAGCGCGTTGCCGAGCGCCATGGTTTCATTTCCCGCAAGCGCGCCGTGCTCGCGCAGCAGTGACGCATGCGTGCCGACATCGGCCACGATCGCAGTCAGCACGGTGGGCACCGACGAGATTGCTTCGTGGCCGGCAACGATGATCACCGGCAACGCAAACAGCCGCACGAGGAGCGACGGATCCGGCGCCCCCGCTCGTTCGCGTTCGGCCAGCAATCGCCACAAGTGCCGGTAGATCGCACTGGACGGCGCGGATGCGAATAACTGCGCGAGTGAATCGCCGTTGCCCGGCTGCAGCAACGACTCCAGCTCCGCGCCAAGCGTCAGGTCGTGTGCCGACGCCTCCTGCCCCGTTGCGGAAGCAAGGCTCGCCTCGGCCAACGCATGCAGCGCCGCGAACTGCGCAGGCGCGGTGGCGGGCGCCGGATAGGATCGAGGGTCGTCCATCGGAAGTCGGCTGGCAGTTGACCGTTGGCAGTTGCGATTTGCGGACATTTTCACATATCGAACGCGGCATCAGCTTGCGCCAGCACCGTTCGCATTGCTGCATACTGTCAACTGCCAACTGCGAGGGAGAACCCCGTGTATTCCAACCTGCTGGTCCCGACCGACGGTTCAAAGCTCTCCGACAAGGCCGTCGGGCAAGCGATCGCTCTCGCACAGGCGCTCAAGGCCAAGATCACGGCATTTCATGCATCCGCCGACTATCCGATGCCGGTCTACGCCGATGGTGTCAGCATCCAGCTGCTGTCCAAGCGCGAGTACGTGAAGCAGGCGAGGGAGGAGGCGCGAAAGGTTCTCGACAACGTGGCGAGGAAGGCCGCCGCCGCGGGGGTCGACTGCGACACGATGAACGCGATTGCCGCCGCGCCGTGGGAAGGCATTATTGCGTGCGCGAAGAAGGCCCGCTGCGATGCGATCGTCATGGCCTCGCATGGCCGCGGCGGGCTCAGCGCGATGCTTCTCGGCAGCGAGACCACCAAGGTGCTGACGCACAGCAAGTTGCCGGTGCTCGTCGTACGCTAGCCGTTCCAAGGCGGCGCTCCCGATAAAGGAGAGCGCCGCAGGCGTCCTCGGGGGCGGGTAACCAGCGCGCGCTACTTAGCCCCTGGCATCCATAGATAGCCGAGCGGCGTGTCCGGGCACGGGCCGAAGCCGCATTCGAGCAGGAACGATGCGACGTTCGCCGCCGCCAGCGCAACAAACAGCCAGCACGCGATCGCTGCCAACGGACCCGCGGGCGGCGCGCGGTCGCGCGCCGGGGCGCGCGCCTCCAGCAACAGCATGACGCCGACATAGGCAATCAGCGCGCCGTAGCCCACGAACGCCCACGTGTAGAAGTGGAAGCCGAACAGCGCGGAGCCGTAGTGGCCGGTGCCCGGAACGACGTGCAACGCGATCTGCCGCAGCGATGCGCTGCCGGCGGCCACCGCGGTCAGCAGCACCAGTCCGTAGTGCGCGGGGGAATAGCCGACGCGCAAATTGAGGATCAAGCCGACGCCCGCGACGATGAAGCCGACGCGCTGCAATGCGCACAGCGGGCACGGCAGCTCCCCCACGACAAGCTGATAATAAAAGGCAACAAGGAGGACGGCGGACAGCGCGAGCAACGCCAGCGTATCGAGGCTGCGGTTCATGGTCGGCCCGGCGTGCGTTCGTCAAAGCGAAACGGCGAGCTTGTCGGTGGCGTGGTAAACGAGCCACCACACCTGGACGACGACCGTGATGAGAGAAAGACCAACGGCCGCGTTGCGGCGCCCGCCAACCGCGAGCAATGCGGCGGCGAAACCCAGCAGGAATGGCAGTACCATCACCATCGGCTATGCTCCCCGGTGCCGTGTCGTGCGAGGTGGGAACGGCGCCACCCCTGCGTGATTGCCCTGTACCTTCGCCCGCGCCCGATGATACGCCTGCATACGCTGGTTTTCGCGCTGCTCTGCGCGACGTGCTATCCCGCGACCGCCGCGGATCCAGCCAAGGTGCTGCACCTTGCCACCAGCGACATCGACACGCTCGATCCGCAGCAGCTCCAGGACAAGTTCTCGCGCGACATCGCTTCGGTGATCTACGAGGGTTTGTGCGAGTGGGATTATCTGAACCGGCCGCCCACGGCCGTGCCGCGTACTGCCGTGGCAATGCCGGTGGTGTCGCCGGACGGCAAGACCTGGACCGTCAAGGTCAAGGCGGGCATCTTTTTCACTGACGACCCGGCGTTCCGCGGCAAGCGTCGCGAGCTCGTCGCCGAAGATTACGTCTACTCGATCAAGCGCTATATCGACCCCAACTTGCGCGGCGGGGGCGATCCGCTCGTCGCGGACCTCATCGTCGGCGCGCGGCCATTGGTCGACGCCGCAAGCAAGCCGGGCGCGCGGTTCGATTACGACGCGCAGGTCGACGGTCTGCGTGCGCTCGACCGCCATACGCTGCAGCTCAGGTTTCGTGAGATCAACAATCCGCTCGCCACCTCGCTGCTCCTGGTCGACGGCGTCGCGCGCGAAGTGGTCGAGGCGGCAGGCGGCGACATCCAGGCACGCGCGGTAGGCACCGGTCCTTATCGGCTGCGCGAATGGCAGCGCGGATCGCGCATCGTGCTCGAGGCAAATCCGGACTACCGGGCACTCGCATTCCCGGAGAGCCGGGACCCCGCGCTCGCGGCGATGGTGACCGCGATGAAGGGCAAGCGTCTGCCCGCGATCGGCCGCATCGAGCTTTCGGTCATCGAAGAGCAGCAGGTGCGACTGCTGGAGTTCGACCGCGGCAAGCTCGACGTCATCGAGCTGCGCGGCGAGGCAGTGGGCAGCATCCTGAAGAAAGGCGAGCTCGATCCGGCGCTCGCGAAGCGGGGCATCCGGAGGGCGCCTTATGCGACCAATTCAGTGCGCGCGATCTACGTGAACATGGACGATCCCGTAGTGGGCGGGATGAGCAACGAGCGCGTCGCGCTGCGCCGCGCGATCGCGCTCGGCATCGATGTCGACACCTTGATCAAGGTCGTCTACGAAGGACAAGGCATCGCCGCGACCCAGATCGCCGCGCCCGGCATTGCCGGCTTTGATGCTACCGCGAAGCCGCGCGTCTTCGATCCCAAGGCCGCCGCGGCGTTGCTCGACCGTTTCGGCTACGACAAGCGCGATGCGCAGGGCTTTCGCCTTGCGCCGGGCGGCAAGCCGCTCGGACTCACGCTGACGATCTTCACCGGCACCGCATGGCGCGAAATCCAGATCCTGCTCAAGAAGAACATGAACGCGCTCAACGTGCGTCTCGATTTCCGCGTCGTCCCGGTGCAGGACCTCTTCAAGGAATCGGCGCAAGGCAAGTTCGCGCTGGTCATCCACGGTCGCAGTGCGGGTCCCAACGGTCTCATCTTTCGTACCTTCTACGGACCCGCGCCGCCCGAGACGAACGAGTCGCGCTTCCGTTACGCGCCGTACGATCGCGCACTCAATGAGTTTTTTCGCGCGCCCACCATCGCCGATCGCCAGCGTGCCGCACGCGTCATGACCGACATCCTGCAAAGCTACGTTCCGGTGATGCCGCTGCTCGTCGACGTGCAGAACGCCTTCGTGCAGCCATGGCTCCTCGGCTACTACCCGTCGTCCTTCGCCGCGTATTTCCAGTACCTCGACATCGCGGGCACGGGGAGCCGCTGACGAGCGGGTGTTGTGTCCCCCGAGGACGCCTCCGGCGTCCTTCCCAAAGGGGCGCCCGCCTTGGGGAGGCCCTGCGGCGGGTTCGGGCCCCCTCGGGTACAATGGTGGTTTTGCCAACAAAAACAGCACGATGCGTGTTTCCAAGTTCTATCTCTCGACGCTGAAGGAAGCGCCGGCCGAGGCCGACGTCATCAGCCAGCAGCTCATGTTGCGCGCCGGCATGATCAAGAAGCTCGGCAGCGGTCTTTACACATGGATGCCGCTGGGCCTGCGCACGCTGCGCAAGATCGAGCGAATCATTCGCGAGGAGATGAATCGCGCCGGCGCGCTCGAGCTCGTGATGCCGGTGATCCAGCCCGCCGAGCTGTGGCAGGAAACGGACCGCTGGGAAAAGATGGGCCCCAACATGCTGCGGCTCAAGGATCGCCACGAGCGCGACTTCGTCGTGGGTCCGACGCACGAGGAAGTGATCACCGATATCGTGCGCAAGGAGATCAGGAGCTACCGGCAATTGCCGGTCAACTTCTACCAGATCCAGACCAAGTTCCGCGATGAGATCAGGCCGCGCTTCGGCGTGATGCGCTCGCGCGAATTCATCATGAAGGATGCTTATTCGTTCGACGCCGATGAAGCCGGCATGCTGCGCTCCTACCGGACCATGTACGACGCGTACGCGCGCATCTTCACGCGAATGGCATTGCGCTTTCGCGCCGTCGATGCCGATCCCGGCGCGATCGGCGGTAGTGCCTCGCACGAATTCCAGGTGCTGGCCGAGGCCGGCGAGGACGCGATCGCGTACAGCGACGGTTCCGGCTACGCGGCCAATGTCGAGAAGGCAGAGGCGCTCGCACCCGGCGCCGCGCGCGCTGCAGCCGCCGAGGCCATGACGCGCGTTCCCACGCCGGGACTGTCGACGTGCGAGCAGGTCGCGCAACTGCTGCATCTGCCGTTGGCGCGCACCGTCAAGTGCCTGATGGTGTGGGCGAATGGCCGTGTGCAGATGCTGCTCGTGCGCGGCGACCACATGGGCAATGAAGTGAAGATCGGGAAGCTGCCGGGGATGGAGGGCTGGCGGTGGGCGTCCGACGCCGAAATCGTCGCGGCGACCGGTACCCCGCCGGGCTACCTCGGTCCCGTCGGCATTGCGCCCGACATGCCGCTGATCGTCGATCGCGCGGTCGCCGTGATGGCCGATTTCGTCTGCGGTGCCAACGAGCGCGACTTCCATTTGCGCGGCGTCAACTTCGGCCGCGACTGCCGGGAGCCGGATCTCGTCGCCGATATCCGCAACGTCGTCACCGGCGATCCGTCGCCGGACGGCCGCGGGAACCTTTCTATCGTTCGCGGCATCGAAGTCGGCCATGTGTTCGCGCTGGGCAGCCTCTATTCGGAGGCGATGGGCGCAACTTATCTCGATGCCGGCGGTCAATCGCACGTCCTCGAAATGGGCTGCTATGGCATCGGCGTCACGCGCATTGCGGCGGCGGCGATCGAGCAGAACCACGATGAACGGGGAATCCTCTGGCCCGAGCCGCTTGCCCCTTTCGCGGTGGCCATTGCGCCCGTGGGGTACGACCGCAACGAAGCAGTGCGCGCGCTGGCCGACCGCCTGCACGACGAGTTGGAGGCCGCGGGGGTCGAAGTGCTGCTTGACGACCGCGGCGAGCGTCCTGGCGTGATGTTTGCTGATCTCGAGCTGATCGGCATCCCGCACCGCATCACGATCGGCGATCGCGGCTTGAAGGAAGGCAACGTCGAATACCAGGCGCGCCGCGATGCGTCGGCCACCGCGGTACCGGTGGCGGAAATTGGCGCGTACGTGCGCGGCCGGCTTGCGCACTGAACGAGGATTTGAGCGAATGGTGAAACGCAAGGTGCTTCATTGGTGGGTTGCGCTGATGATCGCGGCGCTGGCATTCCCGTTGCCGGCCGCCGCCGGCAACCAGCAGGAAGAGCAATTGGCTTCGTCGGTGATTGCGGGACTCGCCAAAGCGATCGCCGATGCACCTGTGCCGCCCGATTACGCGAACCGGCCCGAGCTGCAACCGTGGCTCGCCGAGATGTCGCAGCGCATCGCGCATCGGATCACCGACGAGCGCGAGCGCCGCGAGCTGCTTGCGACCGTGCACTACGAGGCGGTTCGCGCGGGTCTCGATCCGCAGATCATGCTGGGCGTCATCTACCATGAAAGCGGCTTCAAGAAATACGCGATCTCGACCGCGGGCGCGCGCGGCTACATGCAGGTGATGCCCTTCTGGACCACGCTGATCGGCGCGCTCGACCAGAATCTGTTCAACCTGCGCACGAACCTGCGCTATGGCGCCGTCATCCTTCGCTACTATCTCGTCGACGTCGAAAAGGGCGACTACTATCGTGCGCTCGGCCGCTACAACGGCAGCCTGGGCAGGCCCGACTACCCGATGGCGGTGATGGCCGCTGCCAATCGCTATTTCGCCTACGCGCCGGTCGCCACCGCCGCCATCGCGGTCGGGACGCCGACGCCGCGGTGAGCGCGGCCGTCGTTGTAGCGTCGCGCGTCGCTCGCCACCGCGGCCGCTTCGCGCCGTCGCCCACGGGGCCGCTGCATTTCGGTTCGCTGGTTGCCGCATTGGCGAGCTATTGCGACGCTCGCGCCGCCGGCGGCGAATGGCTGGTGCGCATCGAGGATGTCGACGAGCCGCGCAGCCGGGCCGGCGCCGAAAGCGCGATTCTCGACGCGCTCACGCGCTACGGGTTCGCATGGGATGGTCCGGTCGTCCGGCAGTCGGAGCGCAGTGCGGAATACGAACAGGCGCTGGCGCGTCTGCGCACGATCGGAGCCGTTTATCCGTGCGTGTGCACGCGGCGCGAGCTCGAAGTCGCGCCGTTCGGCGCTGCAGGCGAGCGCGTCTATCCTGGCACGTGCCGCAATGGCGTGGCGAGCGAACGAATGCCGCGTGCGCAGCGCGTGCGCGTTGACGCCACGTCCATCGCATTCGTCGACCGGCTGCAGGGACCGCAACGGCAGGATCTCGCGCGCGACGTCGGCGATTTCGTCGTTCGCCGCGCCGACGGTCTTTTTGCCTATCAGCTTGCCGTGGTCGTCGACGACGCGCTTCAGGGCGTGACGACGATCGTGCGCGGCGCCGATCTGCTCGCCTCCACGCCGCGCCAGATATTTCTGCAGCAATTGCTTGGCCTGCCGACGCCCGAATATCTGCACGTTCCGGTGGCCATCAACCGTGCGGGCGAAAAATTGTCGAAGCAGACGCATGCGCGACCGTTGCCGGACGATCCGGTGCCGCCGTTGCTCGCCGCCTGGCGCTTCCTCGATCAGCGCATGCCTGACGGCCGACCGGATTCGGCGAGCGCATTTCTGGCGTGGGCCGTTCACGCGTGGTCGCGTGCGCGGTTGCCGCCGGTCGCGATGTTGCCGGCGCCGCGTGACCACTGATCGCGTGGCTTCGTCGCGGCACGTCAACGCGCGCAGCGGTATAATTGGCCATTCGCGCAGCACGACTGCTGGCCGGTCTGAACGCAGCGCTCCGACGTGTTTCGCAAGGTCCCCGCTGCTCCATGACTACACTCGTTGTCGTCCGCAAGGGCGACGAAATCGCAATCGCCGCCGATTCCCTCACGACGTTCGGCGATACACGCCTTGCCGCCGAGCACGACCGCACGTTCGACAAGATCGTCCACTATCGCGGCACGTATATCGGGTTGTGCGGGTCGGCCGCGCACCAGCTCGTGTTCGAGAGTCTGCTGCGGCGACACGAGCAGCTCGATTTCTCCAACAAGTTCGCGATCTTCGAGACATTTCGCAAGCTGCATCCGATTCTCAAGGAGCAGCACTTCCTGAACCCGAAGGAGGAGGAAGACGATCCCTACGAGTCGACGCAGATCACCGCGCTGCTCGCCAACGAGCACGGCATCTTCGGCGTGTTTTCGATGCGCGAAGTGTTCGAATACACGCGCTACTGGGCCGCGGGCTCGGGGCGGGAGTTCGCGCTGGGCGCGATGCAGGCGCTCTATCCGCGGCTGAAGACCGCCGCGGCGGTCGCGAAGGCGGGGCTCGAAGCGGGCGCGCTGTTCGACAAGAATTCGGCGCTTCCGCTGACGCTGTACACCATCAAGCTCAAGCCCGCGTGACGGTGACTCGCCGCACTCCGGTTGATGTTCCCCCCGACGACGCCGGCGGCCCTTCCGTGGACGATTATCCCCCCGAAGACGCCTGCGGCGTCCTCCCCCCAGGGGGCCGTCACCTCGGGGCGGCCCTTCGGTGACTGATACGCTCACGAAGTTCGTGTTCGAGCACGCCGCCGTGCGCGGCGCGCTTGTTTCCGTGCCCCACACGGTGCGCGCCGTCCTCGCCTGTCATCCCTATCCGCCTCCGCTGCAGCGCGTGCTGGCGGAGCTGGTCGCGGCGACTGCGTTGCTCGCATCGACGCTCAAGTTCACGGGAAGCCTCATCATGCAGTTGCAAGGCGACGGTCCGGTGCGCCTGCTCGTCGTCGAATGCACCGCCGCGCTGGAGCTGCGCGCGATGGCGCAGTGGGATGCGGAGCGCACCGGGGCGCTCGGCGCCGACGCGACGCTCGCGGACCTGGCAGGCGGCCCCGAGCACGGACGGCTCGTGCTGACGCTCGATCCGAAAGGCGCCGGCACCATCTACCAGGGCATTGTCGCGCTGGAATCAGGGTCCGTCGCCGGCCTCATCGAGCACTACCTCGCGACTTCCGAGCAGCTCGCGAGCCGGATCATTCTCGCAACTCGCGATCAGGCTACCGCGGGCTTACTCGTGCAGCGCTTGCCTGGCGCAACCGAGGACGACGACGCCACGTGGAGCCGCGCCCGCAACGCTCTCGAAACACTGGACCCGGCAGCGCTGCTTGCGCGCGTTTCGCCGACCGGCCAGCTCGCCGCCACATTCCCGCAGGACGACGTGCGCGTGTTCAAGGCAAAGCCCGTGTCGTTCGCGTGCTCGTGCTCGCGCGAGCGCGTGGAAAATGCGCTGCGCATCGCGGGCGCCACCGAGATCGAGTCGATCCTTTCCGAGCGCGACGACGTCGAAGTGACCTGCGAATTCTGCAACCGCCGTTACGCATTCGCACCGGCCGAGGCGCGCGCGCTGTTCGTGCCGGACACCGCCGGTCTCCGGCACTGACCGCAACGACCTCTTGCCATGAGCCTATACCGGCCTGACCACTTCGCCGTCGACGACAGCGCAGCCATCGTGCATCTCGTGCACGATTATCCGTTCGCGATGCTGGTGACACCGGGCGCCCCCGAGCCGCTCGTCTCGCACTTGCCGCTGTTGCTCGTGGCCGAGGGCGAACCGCACGGAACGCTGATCGGTCATTTCGCGCGCGCCAATCCGCATTGGCGCCACGCGCAGGGCGTCCCCTCGCTCGCCGTCTTCCACGGTCCCCACGCGTACGTCTCCCCCTCGTGGTACGGCCAACCGGAGCGCATGGTGCCAACGTGGAACTACGCGACGCTGCACGCGCACGGCACGCTCGAAATCATCACCGATGCGGCGGAAACGCGAGCTGTCCTCGCCGCGCTGATCGACCGCTTCGAAGGCGGGCGGGCGGCGCCGTGGACACTGCGAATGCACGAGCGGGAGCGCGATGCGATGGTGGCCGCGATCGTCGCGTTTCGCCTCCCCGTCACGCGGCTGGAAGCGAAGTTCAAGCTGTCGCAGAATCGCACTCCCGCGGACCGCGCGCGCGTGGCGGCCGCGTTGAAGCAGGAAGGCTATGCCGAGGCCACGGCAACCGCGGAATGGATGGAGCGATATGCCAACGCCGGCGCGTCCGATGATCAGGAACGCTGAGACGCCATCGCTTGCGCCGCAGGGCCGCCCCAAGGTGGACGCCCCCTTCGCAGGGAGGACGCCGCGGGCGTCTTCGTGGGGAACATTCATTGGACGATGACCGCGTCCGCTTCGACAAGTGGCTGTGGGCGGCCCGCTTTTACAAGACGCGCAGCCTGGCCGCGCAGGCAATCGATGCCGGACAGGCGCGAGTCGGCGACGATCGCGTGAAGCCCGCGCGAATGCTGCGGGCCGGAGAAACGGTTTCAATCCGCAAGTCGGGATTCGTCTGGGTCGTCGAGATTCTCGCGCTGTCGGATCGCCGCGGCGGCGCCGTGGACGCGGCGAAGCTCTATCGGGAAACCGAAGCGAGTGTTACGGCGCGCGAGTCACTGCTGCAGCAACGGCGTGCCGAGCGGGAAGCCGCGCCGCAATTCCCCGGGCGTCCCACGAAGCGCCAACGCCGCAAGCTCGCGGATTTCCTAAATGAACCGTGACCAAAACACTCCGCGCTGCGCGCTCCGTGTTTTGGCCCCGAAGGCAGTCAGCACGAAAAGCTTCGGGCGGCCGCGCGCTTTTCGTGTTGAAAAGGGCACGAAGCGCGCCGATCATAAGCCGCTGCGCGGCTGTTCGGTAGCGCGCGTATGCGCGCTGACAGCCTCGTGCAGCCGTCTATTTGGTCAGCGAGCCTTGAATTTCGGATCCAGCCGATGCAGGAACAGGCCTAGCGCAACACCCACCGTCCACATCACGGCGCCTGCGATCGCGAGCTCAGGCAGATTGCGAATGATGCCGACCGCTCCCACCGCCGTGCCGGCCAGGAAACCGAGTAACGTGATCGCGCGCAGCGCGGGCATGGCGCACTAACACAACCGCAGGTTGACGAAGTCGAGCAGGAATTCCGGTTGCCGATAGCCGCGCAAGATCAGCCACGCGAGCGCCAGCGCGATCAGCAATCCGGCGGTGTGCCAAAGCGTCCGCCGGGAAAGCAAGCGGCGCGTCCCGGAGGCCGCGCCGCGATTCGATTCCGAATTGTCCTGGTCAGGCGGGGGACTCACCCGGCCGATGCTACGCCCGCTGCGGCAGATCCGGCAAGACGCCCACCAATGACACGGGCACGGCCGGCAACACGCCCAGCGTGCGCATCTTCGCCATCACCGAGCTGAAATCGGCGGCGGTGTGCGCATCGGCGATCGGCTTGGCGAGCAGGTTGACGGCGCGACCGCTGACCACCAGCGGCACCTCCGGCGGCAGCGCGGCACGCAGGCCGCGGATTTCCTGGCCGGCGATCTTCCCCGAGATTCCGCGATCGAACAGCAGCACAACCATCGCGGCCTTGTAGGCGTCCGCGGCGCCGGCGATTTCCTGCGCCGGAACGCCCGCGCCCAGCGTCAGGCAATTGACGCCCTCGGTGAACAGCAGCAATTCAAGAATCGCGAGGCCAAGCTGATTCGGGTCGTTGGGTGGCGTCGCCAGTAAAATGTGCCGCGCATCGCGTGTAGGACGTACCAACCGCGTCACGTCGCGCAATAACCGTTGCGCAAGGTCGGCGAAGCGCAATTCCTGAAAATTCTGCATCTCGCCGCGCACGACGCGCTCGTGCACCGCCTCGTTCAGCGGAATCAACGTCTGTTCGAGAAACTTGCGCAAGCCCTGTCCGACCAGCAGCTTCGACAGGTGGTTTTGCATCTCCCCGATCCGATGCGTGGAAAGGAGGCGCACGGCTGTTTCAATTTCGGTCGCCAGCGGCGACGGTTCGTCGATCGCCAGGCCCAGCATCGATTGCAACGCGGAATCGGCCAGCGGAACCACGGCACCTGCGCGCCATCCTTCCGACAGCAGCTGCTTGACGAGCTTCAGGCGCGCAACCTGGTCAGGCGGATACACGCGGTCGCCGAACGCATCGCGCAGCGGGGACGGAAAACCGTAGCGGCGCTGCCACATGTAGAGCTGCTCGCGGCGCAAGCCGGTGATGCGGACGACCTCTCGTATGTGCAGCGCGCCGCGCATGTCATTGGTATTGCCCTGCGGATCCACCTGCGTGAGCGTCGGCTCGCGGCGGCGGGTCGGTGCCTTGATGAGGATGCCCATCGTCATTCCTATCCGAGATTGGTTCAATTCAGCTGTGAAGGCTGTAATCCACAAGTATAGTGCTACGCGCTTGCACCACGGGAACGGCTGCCTTTTTAATGCAGCGCATTTCGTTGCTGTGCAGCACGAACCGTAGATGCACGATGTGTGCCAGCCCCCTCCAATGCACCCTTGCCCGTGCTGCCCGTTTGCGCCATGATCAATCTCAGGCAACCGCTGCGACTGCCATTCGGAGAATGGACGCCGCCTTCTTCCGCGCATCCGCGGGACGTGTTGGCTGGGTCTGTTTCTTGCATTCGACGAGCCAGCCGGGGTCGTCGCAAGGCGAATACCGGAGCAGTCAGCGCGAAGGACTCCAACAAGCTCTGTCGGGCACACCATCGATGTTCGGATTCGGCAAGAACAATCGCGATCCCCTGGCCGATGTCAAGTCGGCAGAGCGGTGGCTGGCTTCGTTCCCTGCCAACGACCCGCTGGCCGTCCACGCCGAGGTTCTCGCGGAGCTCGGCCGCATTGCCGAGCCCGACGCGCGGCGTTCGCCGCAACGGCTTGAGGTGCTCCTCTATCTCGACGCGCAATGCGAGGGTCTGCGCAAGAGCCTGACCGCCCAGTACATCGAGCACGCCGCACGAAGCTCGAAGATCGAGCATCAGCTCTGGTCGGCCCTGTTCGACCTGACGCAGGCGTTTTTGATCGCGTACTACGCGTTCTCTCGCGAGGTGTCCCATCACGCGCAAAGCGCGAAATGGCAGCAGTCGTTGCCGGAGCTCCTTTGCCGCCAGATCGTTCACATGGGGCTCGACGCCAAGATCAGGCTGTACCGCTACGAGCAGTGGATTCCGGCAAAGTGGGCCGAGCTGCACGCGCTGTTCACGCTGGCGTGCTCGCGGCAATTCGAGCGCCAGCAACTGGTCATCGGTCCGGGCGGCAGCTCCACGACCATCGAGCACGAATTCCTCATCGTGTTGCTGGTGCAGCTGATGAACGCCGGCAACATGACCGCGCGCCACCTCGAATGGGTGGCCGCCGAGCTCGAGGTGTGGTGCGCTCAGTTGCGATTGACGCTCGAACCCTCGTCGGTGACGTCGTTTTTCATCGACCTCGGCGGGCGTGAGGGTTTGCGTCGCCGCACGCCGGCGCCACTGGAAGGTCGCGTGCTGTTCCTCGACACCCGTCCGCTGCATTCGATGTTGATGCAAAACGTCTTGATGCTCGAGCAGAAAATCAAGGGGCAGCCGCTGTCGGACCGCACGCCCAAACGCAGCGAGCAGCTGGGGCTGCTCACCAAGCTTGCATCGCAGGTCGATCCCGAGTTCAAGCCTTTTGCCCGCCGCGGCGAGCGAACGGCCGCCGCGGGAACGGTCGACGCGATCATCGGCTTCGCGAAGATCTCGGGCTACTTGCGCGAAGAAGACCAGACGCCCGGGACCCAAATGGAGCCCGGCAAGAGTTTTGGCGGGACGATGGAACTCGCGGTGTTCGGGCGCATGCGCAACGACCCCGACCGCCGCCTCGAGCTCGCACGCCGCCGCTTTGCGACGTTCGCAGCGCCCGGCGGCCCGTGGGAAGTCAAGGATGTGAGCCAGACCGGCTTTCGTCTGCTGGCGCCGATGATCGTCGCCAATGCCATCACGCTCGGGACGCTGGCGGCCATCCGCCCGCATGGTCAGACACCGTGGACACTTGGCATCGTGCGCCGGATGAGGAAAATGACCGCCGACCGCGCCGAGATCGGTCTGCAGGTGATCGCCAACACGCTGATCGGCGTCGATCTGGTCGAGCAGCGCAAGGGCAGCGACGCCGGCTATTCGGTGGCAGGTGAAGGGACGATCAACGGCCGCACCTTTCATGGCCTGTTTCTCTCGCTCAAGAAACGCGAAGGCGATTCCGTTCAATCGTTGATCGTTCCGGCGGCCGAGTACCAGCCTACCAAGCGACTGAAGCTGATGACGTCCAAGTCGATCAACCCGATCCGGTTCGGACGCCTGCTCGAGCAACAACCCGACTGGGTATGGGCGACCGTCGAGCAACCGCTCGAGCTCACCCAGCCGCTGCCGAGTGCCAATACGGTCACCGGCGCGGCGATTCCCCCGGCGGCCGCGAACGAGTAGATTGGCGGGCATGCCCGCCGACCATTACGCGGAAGTCCACGCCGGCTTTTCCTGGAACGTCCCCGCCGAGTTCAACATCGCCACGGCGTGCTGCGGACGCTGGGCGCCCGACCGCACGCGTTTCGCGCTTTACTGGGAGGACGAGTCGGGCGCGACGTCAGCGCATTCGTTCTGGGATCTGCAACGCGAAGCCAATCGGCTATCGAACGTATTGGCGGCGTTAGGCGTCGGTCGCGGGGACAGGGTCGCGCTCATTCTCCCGCAACGGCGCGAGACGGCCGTTGCGCACATCGCCGTCTATCAAATGGGCGCGGTAGCGGTTCCCCTTTCGTTCCTGTTCGGTCCCGACGCGCTCGAGTATCGCCTCGAGAATTCCGAAACGAAGGTCGCGCTGGTGGACGCGCAATCGGCGGACAATCTGGCCCCGATCCGCGCCAGGCTACCCGGCCTCGCGCATGCGCTGGGCATTGCGGGCGTCCGCGGCGCCGATCTGCTCGATTACGACGCCGCGGTGAACGCGGCATCGCCGCATTTCACCGCGGTGACGACGCTTGCGAGCGATCCCGCGCTCATCGTCTACACGAGCGGCACGACGGGACCACCCAAGGGTGCGCTGCTGGCGCACGCCGCGCTCCTCGGCAACCTCCCCGGCTTCGTGCATTCACACGACGGGTTCCCGCAGCCGGGCGACGTCTTCTGGTCGCCCGCCGACTGGGCGTGGACAGGCGGGCTCATGGACGCGCTGTTGCCGACGCTTTATTTCGGACAGCCGATCGTCGGCTATCGCGGCCGTTTCGATCCCGAGCTCGCGTTCCGGCTGATGGAGAAGTATCAGATCCGCAATTCGTTCCTGTTCCCCACGGCGCTCAAGCTCATGATGAAGGCCTTCCCGCGGCCGCGCGATCGCTTCGACGTCAACCTGCGCAGCATCATGAGCGCTGGCGAGGCGGTGGGAACGACGGTGTTTGCCTGGGCGCAGGAGGCGCTCGGCGTCACCATCAACGAAATGTTCGGCCAGACCGAGATGAACTATATCGTCGGCAATTCGCACTCGCTGTGGCCGGCGAAACCGGGGTCGATGGGACGTCCCTATCCCGGGCACCGCGTGGCGGTCATCGACGACGCTGGAGCCGAGGTGCCGCGCGGCGAACCGGGCGAGGTCGGCGTGCACCGCATTGCGCCGGATGGCACTCCCGATCCGGTGTTCTTTCTGGAGTATTTCAAGAACGAGGAAAGCACGCGCAACAAATTCACCGGCGACTGGTGCCGCACCGGAGACGTGGCGACGATGGATGCCGATGGCTACCTTTGGTACCAGGGCCGCGCCGACGATGTCTTCAAGGTCGCCGGCTATCGCATCGGTCCGTCGGAAATCGAGAACTGCATCGTCAAGCATCCCGCGGTCGCCAACGCAGCGGTGGTTCCGTCGCCCGACGAAACGCGCGGCAACGTCGTCAAGGCGTACATCGTGCTCGCCGCGGGCCACGCGCCATCGACGGCGCTCGCAGACGACATCCAGCAGCATGTGCGCAAATTCCTGGCGCCCTACGAGTATCCGAAGGAGATCGAGTTCATCGATGTCTTGCCGATGACGACCACCGGCAAGGTGCAGAGGAGGATATTGCGCGAGCGCGAGGCGGCACGCAGGAAAGCGCTGTAGGCGCCAGTCACAGCTGGCCTTCGATCGGCAGGAAGGAGTAAAGGTCCACCTTCATCCGTTGCCACGGCGTCGTATCGGGCTCGTACGTCCATTCGATCATCTTCCCGTCGACGCTGGTCTGCCAGCGCAGCGCCGGACCGAACGCATCGTTCGACTCGCTCACCACCCGATAACTGTTGGGCGAAGCCGCGAACTCGTCGAACCTGGCGATGATTTGCGCCGCCAGCTCCGGGCTTTCGATCAACAGTCCCACCTCCGTGTTCAGCTCCAGCGATCGCGGATCGAGATTCGCCGACCCCAGAAACACACGCTGGCGGTCGAACACAAACGCTTTTGCGTGCAATGCGAACGGCGCGCCGCTGCCCCCACTGCCGCTTCCGAAGGACTCGCGCTCGACTCGGGGCTGCCCCCGAACCGGACGCACCTCATGGATTTCCACACCGGCCTCGAGCAGGGGCGACCGGTAGCGTCGATAAGCGCTATGCACCACCGGCACGTCGGTCGACGCCAGCGAATTGGTGACGACGCGAACACGGGCTCCCCGTTTGCGCAGGTCTTCGAGCACCGCCAGACCCGTCGGACCCGGAATGAAATAGGGCGAGATGATCACGAACTCGCGAACGACCTCCTTCATGCGATCGCCCAGCACCTCGGCCGTTGGCGAAACCAGCGCCGCATTGCTCCCTGGCGCCGCCTTTTCCGGGGGATCGGCGACCACGAGCGCACTGGCCCAGGAGAGCGGAGTCCCGCCGGCGAGCATTCCCGTCAGCGGGTCGCCCTTGTCGATACGGCGGACAATGTCCTGCAGGTCGGCGTTAGCGAGATTGTCGCGGAGCACGGCGTGCGCCTCGGCTTCGGACTCCTGCGCCGCAATCGGGGCCACGGCTTCCTGCGGAATCGCGAGCGCGCAGTTCCAGTACGCATCGAAGCTCTTCGCGAGCTCTGGCACGACCGGCCCGAATGCGGCCACATCGAAATCCGCGAACCGGACCGTCACAGCGCCAGTCCCGAAATATTCATCGGCGACATTTCTGCCGCCGACGACCGCCACCGCGCCGTCGGCGACCATCAGCTTGTTGTGCATTCGATGGTTGATGCGCGGCGCGTTGAGCAACTCGTCGAACCGATGGAAAAGCAGAACGTCGCCGCGGTACGCAAACGGATTGAACAGCCGGACTTCGATCTTTTCGTGCTTACTCAGTGCAGCGAGCGTCGCCCGCGTATCCGGCTTGCCGTAGGAATTCAAGTCATCGATCAGCAAGCGAACGCGCACCCCGCGATCGGCGGCGCGCAGCAGCTCGGCGAGCAACACCTTGCCGGTGTAGTCTTCGACAAAAATGTAGTACTGGATGTCGAGCGCCCGCTCGGCCTGCCGGATGAGTTGAGTGCGCAGCAGGAGCCCGTCCACGCCGCGAGGAAACAGCCGGAACCCCGACAGGCCCGGATGACCGCTGGTTTGCGCAGCGGCGTTGCGCCCGAGATTCGTCGTTTCCGGCTGGTCGAAGGCCGAGCTGGCCGTTTTGGGATAATCGGCGCCGGGCGGGGGCAGCGTCGCACATCCTGCGATGAGGACCAGACCGATCAGCCCCACGAAAGCGGAGCGTACGGCCGCTGCCCATTCGATACGCCCGATCATGCGCACGGTCCGGTCCGGATCCGTCGATCGCCAAGTCGTACGGCTTCGTGATGGAACCCGGCCAATGTTGGCCTGACTAATCCATAATTCCCTGCAGGACCTGACTCCGGACCAATGAATGAAACGAATATCGATTCTTGCCTTGCTGCTGTTGCACGCATCGCTGGTTGGCGCGATCTCGAGCGATCAGGACATCGACGTGAAGGTTGCCAAGAACGGACAACTGGTCGACGTGGATGTGGCGTTCCGCGTGAACGCCAGTCGCGACGACGCATGGCGGGTGCTGACCGACTATAACGACATGGTGCGGTTCGTTTCATCGCTGACGTGGAGCTCGATCGTCCGACAGGACGGTAACGCCCTGGAGGTCGCGCAAAAAGGCCACGTGCAGTTTGGATTGCTGTCCTTTCCGTTCGAAAGTACGCGGCGAATCGAGCTCGAGCCCTATCATGAGATTCGGTCCTACCTCATCGATGGCGACATGAAGACGTCGCGGTTCACCACACGAATCGTCGACGAGGGCGAGGTCACGCTCATCCTGCAGCATGGGGAGGTCGTGTCCACTATGTGGGTGCCGCCGTGGATCGGGCCGGCGATCATTGCGGCCGGAACACGAAGACAATGGCAGGAATTTCGCGCCGAAATCCTGCGCCGCAAGACACCGTCGGCCGGCAACGCAACGGTCGAACCCCGCTAGACGCAACAAGGCACGCAAAGACGGCGCAACCCGCGAACGGGTTGCGCGTCATGATTCCGCTGACCAATCGAATCGCCTGGGCGCGCTTAGTACTTCTTGTGCTCCTGCGCCTCTTCGGTGATTTCCTGGCCGGCCTTCTTGATGTCGGTCCCGGCGCCGCGCACCGTATTGCATCCGGTCAACGCAGACGACCCCAACGCCAGCGCAAACAGCATCAGCACGAGTTTGTTGATCATGGCGCTACCCTTTCTCGAAGACGGTGAACGGGGAAAACCTGAAAGGCACGAAGCCTTCGATGCCGGATCAAGTCTCCCCATTTGGACCATCTGGCTTTAGCGGACAACTGCCCGACCTTCTGTAGGATTAGCCCCTCACCCGGCGTCGGAGCGCCTCCAGTGCTACCGCACCGTCAATTGGGCAACCTGATCCAGCGGAGGCTTGTCGATGATGTCGACGAGTTTGGCGTTGGCGAAATGCAGACGCCGCTCGCCGGTGGTGGAGTTGCCGTAAGTCCACTCCTCGTGCCACGCACGCGACATTTTTGCGCGGGTGATGCGGGTCGGTCGTCCCCACCCAGGCAGGTTCAGCACTTCGTCATCGGACATGCCGAGCGTCAACGCCGTGCGCCGCCAGGGACCAGCCGTTCGCGGCGGCGGCATCGGGGGTGACGACAATGCCGCCACCTGAGCTTCCGCACGAGACTGTACTGCACCGATGGCCATCCGAGTTTCGCCCTGCCCGCTCGCACACGGCGTGGACTGATACGTTGTCCCGCCGCCGTCGATGCACTTGAAAATGTCTTGCGCCGTTGCCAGCGGCGCCGCGCTGGCGGCGAGCGCGCACCACAGCGCGCTGCGGATGATCCGGGTAGTCGTATGCATACGCACACGCTACTCGCCTCGTGCGGGTCGCGCCGTAAGCGCGCTCCGGTCCTTTTGTAGGATTTGCTGAAACGCCTGGTCGCAACAACCATGCCGCCGCTGCCGGCGTTGTCTGGATTTACTCCCCTTCCTTGAGCTTCGTGACCAGCTCGACGTAGGCCTTCATCGCCTCCTCGCGGCCCAGCCCTTTGCGACTCGTCCACGCATCGAATTTCGCGCGGTTGATCATGTCGAGGGCGCCGGGACGCTCGCCGGACACATCGCCGACCGATGCCTGCTTGTAAAGGGAATAGAGCGCAAGCAGCGTGTCGTTGTCCGGCGCCTTCTTCAGCATCTTGGAGGTGGCCGTCGCCGCCTCGAACATCGATTCGAGCGAAACGGTGCCGGGCGCCTCCGGTTCCGGTTGGCCGAAATACGCATCCTCGCGCGCGACGTCGTCGGCGAACCAGCGCGCCTCGAGCAGCTTGCCGCCATGGAATGCGAGCAACAGTGCGCCCTGCGATTCGAGCGTGGCGTCATCGCGCTGCGCGACGAGGGTGGCAGGGACCAGCGCGACGCCGCGGTTGAAAACGGGCGTGCCGAACGCGGAGAAGCGCGGCGCATTCCCCTGCGTGAATCGGCTCGCGAAGGCGGTGAAGGTCTTGCCGGCGTGCGCGCCGGACATCTTGTTGACGCCCGGCTGCACCCACGCGAGATCGGGAATGGCGAGCTCGCGCAGGCCGGACAAGTCCCCGGCCGCGAGTTTCGCCGTCGTCGCCGCCACGGCCGCCGACAGCGCTTCACCGGTCATCTTCGGCTCGTTGGCGAGCGCCGACGTCGCGCCCGGCAGCGCCGCGCCGAAGAACTCGAGCACGTTCTTGGCGACGATCTCGCGGTCGTTGTCGACGCAGATCATGTGATAGCTGTCCTCGAGCACGACCATGCGCGCGCGGCCGCCGCCGATCTGCTCGACCAGGAAGTTCGCGGAGCGCAGGCTGGTCAGCTCATCCTCGCGCGCATGCACGACGAGCGTCGGGCAGCGAATTTCCTTCGCGCCCTTCATCAGAATTCCGCGCAACCGGTCGACCTGCCGAATGCATTCGAGCGGCACCCATCGATAGTGGAAGTTCTCGCCGCGCTCGAACTTCGCCTTGACGATCGCCCGCAGCTGCTCGTTCTTGATGCCGAACGGATCCTCCTCCTCGATCTTCATCGTGCGCCCGATGCCGGGGACTGCGTACAGCAGCGGACGCAATCCGCGATACCAGGGGGTGGCCCAGCCGTCGATGAACACGGGCGGCGCCAGCACGACGAGGTTGCCTTTCGTGTGCTTCTCGCGTTCTGCGACCACGGCGGCGAGCAGCGATCCCATGCACATGCCCATCAGGTGCAGCCGTGGATGCTGGTCGCGCACTTCGCGATACTTGGCGACCACCGCATCGATCCAGTCTTCCGCCGTTACGCCGGCGAGATCCTCGGGCTTCGTGCCATGGCCCGGCAACGTCAACGAATGCGTGACCAGTCCGGCGTTCTTCAAGCGCTTGTGCATCGAGCCCAGGTCGTACTGGGTTCCGCCCAGGCCGTGAATGAGAAAGACGCCGTCCGGCGTATTCGCCGATGCGGGCACGGAATCCGGAGGCGGTTCGGCGGCCGGCCGCTCCTGCGTGGCACTTTCGTTCATGCCGACGCTTCGGGGTTGGTCGTTGCGGAAATCCGCACGATGCCGACGACGCGATGCAACTCGCCATCATGGTCGCGGATGGCCCGCGCTTCGTCCGTCGCCGTCAGCAACGAGCCGCCGGGGCCGCGGAGGAGATAAGTCAGCGTATCGGCGTTGCCAGAACCGGCAACGCGTCCGTCGAAACCGTTGCTTACGCGTTCTCGCTCGTCGGGCGCGACCACCGCGAGCCAATCCGCGAGCGTGCGCAGCCGCGCTGGAGGGACGCCGACGAGCTGCAGCGAATCGCCGGTGACCGCGAGGGCGCCGCTGACCGGATCCCACTCGTAGGCAAGCAAACGATGGGCGCCAATGGTCGCCTCGAATCTGGTCTGCCAATCGCGTGCGGCGCGCATTGCCACGCGTTGCGAAGCTTCCAGCGTTGCGATCAGGAGGCCGGTGAGCGCGATCGCCAATGCGTAGCCCTCGACTTCCAGCTCCGCCTCGCCCAGGAATCCCTCGACGCCGGCGAATGGACCTTCCCCCTGCGCGGTGTTCACGATGGCAATCAGCGCGCCGACAAACGCTGCGAGCGTTGCCCCGCGCGTGCCCCAGAGCAGTGCCAGCAGCGCCATGAATACGATCGGCACATACGTCAGGCTCTCGCCAACCGAGCCGCCGAAGCGTTCCTCGACGCGGGCATCGAACAGCAGCCACATCGATCCCAGGAACAGCGCGCAGGCCACCGCACCGCCGGCGAACGCCGGCATCGGCATGCCGCCGGAGCGGCGCGGACGGAATTGCGTCCAGGTGATCAACACTGGCGCCACCAGCAGCGTTCCGATGAAATTCGCGATCGCCCATACGCGAAACGTCGCCACCGAATTGCCGCCGGCCGCGGCGATGTGCCACGCCGTCGCGAGCAGCGCGCCCAGCAGCGCCACGGGCAGCGCGCCGGCCACGATGAGCGTCGCCAGTTCGCGCGCGCTGTCCAGGCGCATTGGCAACTCGGTGAGCCGGGAAACAATGAGCGCCGCACCGCCGGCCGCAATCACCTCGATCGCGCCATAGCCGATCGCTTCGAGGATGCCGCTGCCAAGATGAAGCGCGAATCCGGCGGCCCCGATGAATCCTCCGGCGAGCACGGCGGCCCAACGCGAACGGCGCAGCGCCAGCAACAGGCCCAGCACGACGCCACTGGCAAGCCAGACCGTCCACGAGTCCGAAGGCGAACTCGCGACGAGCTCGGAGACGCCGGCCAGCACCGCGTACGCCACGGCTACGACAACGATCACGATGATGTGTTGCACAAGATCCCCAGAAAATGTAGGCAGGCCGGTGTTCAGGCGTTCCGTTGCAACGCGTCATCCGCGTTGAAGCCGATCGGCTGATGCCCGCAGCCGTTCCAGAAAGGCACGGTGCGTCAATACCCAGGCGACCGCGGGCACGACGGCCGGAAGGATCAGCGATCCGAACTGATAGGCGAACGCGATCATATCCCGTTCGAGCGCCGAGAAGCCGGCCTGCGAGGTCACGAGCGGCGAGGAAGTGATCGCAATGTTCTTCAGGAAATCGGCGACCACGCCCCAGGCGATGAACGGCAGCATTGCGGCGTAGCCAATGAGCAATGCGCGCCACCATCCGCGCTCGCGCACCGCAAGCGTCAGCGCCACGAACAACGGCAGCCCGAATGAGTAGAGCAGCATGTTGACGTCGACGCTCAGGATGCCGCCCGCCGCCGCCTGGCCGGGTTTCAACGTCGTCACGAACGACAGCGTTGCTCCGTGCGCTTCCACATTGCTCACGAGGTCGCCAAAGCCGATCCGTGCAATGGCCGTGACCAGCAGCTGCGCCGGCCACAGGATGATCGGCGCGAGCACGTACCAGACGCCGAACGCCACCGGCAGCCATGCCAGCACGACCACGACAAAGCGGAAGAGCGGACGGTCTTTCACGGCTCGCCCAATCCAGCGCCTAGCTTGCGGCGAGCGCCGGCGGGGCGGCCGGCGGTACGCGATCGTCGCCGTCGCGGGGAACGCGCCGGACCCAGATCAGCCACACGATCAGCACGTCGAGCATGATCAGGCCCTGCCAGACGTAGAGATGCGCCCATTCGAAGGCCTCGAAATTCCATTGGCCAAGGTAAAAGAGGCTGATCACGCGGACGATGTTGAGCAACTGCACGGCCAGCACACCGATGACGAAGCCGACGACCTTGTGCCGCCACGGCGCGGGAAACGCAAGCATGGCAGCCAGCAGGACCAGCGTAGCCTCGACGCCATTGCATCCGGCCTCGATCGACACCGCGAAGCCATTCGTCGCGCTGCGGATGACCTTGCCGCTAGCCATGACGTTGGGGTCGAACATCGTCACGATCGACGTCGAAATCGCCGCAAGCGCGTTGGTCCACGGCACCACGAACCATTGCTGCGCCCATGGCGTCAATTCCAGGCCGAACAGCACCGCCAGCACGACGACGAACAGGACAAAGAAACGGATCATGGCGCGATTCTAAGCGAAGGCGACGAACTACCGATGACGATTGCGGTCCCGCGCCGTCCGCTCGCTCGGGGTCAGGTAACGATCGTAAAGCGTCTCGACGCGCAGTATCGCCGCGCGGCGCCGCGCGGCATCGCGGGCCTCGAGATCGCGCATGGCCGTATCGCGCGCACGCCTTTCTTCGACCGAAAACCGCGTGAATTCGCAGCGAAGCAGACGAAAACGTTCGTCGGCGAGAAAGCTCCTGATGTCGTCGGGCGTCGCCGCGCTGTCGAGCCGCGCGACGACGAATTGGAGCGACGCCTGGTTGTCGCACTGCTTCGGCAACGGCGCTCGATAGCTCGGCGAAGGTGCAGTGGCATCGTCGGACACCGGGGTCGAGCCGCCCGCCGGCGGCGCGGCGGCGGAAGGAGCGGTATTGGCCGTGACCGAGGCGGGCCGCCCCTGCGCGGTGATTGGCAGTCTTGTTCCTTCGCCAGCGCAGGGTGTACTCGAATATGTAATGCGCCCATCGGCGCCCTTGCACTTGAAGATCGATTGCGCGGAAACCGGCATGATCGCCGAAAGCGCCGCGGCGAATAGCCATGCTGCGCCCACCCTCATGCCTCGGCCTCTTCGACCATCATCGCGATGGAAACATCGTCTATCGGCCTCCGGGCAATCGCGCAGACGTCCTCGGCTCAGCCTATCGGCTTCGCCCGCCACCCTCATGCCCGAGCCAGCGGCGGGTTCTTGGCGAAATAGCGGCGCACGCCTTCGTGGATCGATTCGGCGAACTTCTGCTGGTGTTTGTCGCTGCGCAGCTTCAATTCTTCATCGGGATTGGAGATGAACGCCGTCTCCACCAGGATCGACGGGATATCCGGCGCCTTGAGCACCGCGAAGCCCGCCTGTTCGACAATGTTCTTGTGCAGCGTGTTGTGCGTGGCGATGCCATCGAGCACGTGCCGGCCGAGCTTCAGGCTGTCGCTGATCTGCGCGGTTTGCGACAGGTCGAGCAGCGTACGCGCGAGCACCGGGTCGCGCCGGTCGAGGTCGACGCCACCGATCAGGTCCGCATTGTTTTCCTTCTGCGCTAGCCAGCGCGCCGCCGCGCTGGTCGCGCCGCTTTCCGACAATGCGAACACCGACGAGCCGCGCGCCGCGGGCTCGCGAAACGCGTCGGCATGAATCGAAATGAAGAGGTCCGCCTGCACGCGGCGCGCCTTCTGGACGCGTTGCGCGAGCGGTACGAAATAGTCGTCGTCGCGGGTGAGCATCGTGCGCATGTTCGGCTCCGCATCGATGCGCGCCTTGAGCTTCCTCGCAATGGCCAGCACCACGTTCTTCTCGCAGGTACCACGGCGGCCGATCGCCCCCGGATCTTCGCCGCCGTGGCCGGGATCAATCGCAATCGTGATGCGCCGCGCCGCGATTCTGCGATCCGGTTGCGCTGTCTGCGCTCGCGCCTGCGGGAGCTCGGCCGGGTCGGGCGGCGCTGCCCTCTCCTTGACGCGCTCGCTCTCGAGCAACGCCATCAGCGGATCCAGCGGAACGAGCGGATACAGATCGAGCACCAGCCGATGGCCGAATTCGGCGACCGGCTTCAGCGCGAACACATCCGGTTTCACCTCGGACTTGAGATCGAGGACCACGCGCAGGGCGGTCGGCGATTGGCGACCTACTCGAATCGCCGCAACGTACGGATCCGACGCATGCACGCGCGCCGGCAATTGCGCGAGCTCCGACGACGCATCGATGCCGTCGAGATCGAGCACCAGGCGATCGGGGTTGCGAAGCACGTGCAATTGATGCGTGAGCGGCGCGTTCGACTCGACAATGACGCGTGTGTATTCCTGTGCTGGCCAAACGCGCGCGGACGCGATGCGCGTTGCGTCCGCCCACGCCGTAGGCACCAGAAGCTGCGCCGCCGGGACCAGCATCCATTGGCACAGGCGCCGCCGTTGTGCGCTGATGCGGATCAACTTGGGCTCGGCGCGTGCAGCGCGGCGACCGCTGCTAGACATCGACTACCGGCCGCCGTCGACGACGTAACGAGAAGATCGCGGCCGCCCGCGTCCTGCGCAGCGTGCGTCAGCGTTACATCGAGATCCGCGGCCGGCAACAGCCCTGCCACGCGCTCCGGCCATTCGACCAGGCAAACGCTGTCGCTGCGGAAACAATCGGCCAGCCCCGCTGTTTCCCATTCGCTTGGGTCGGCGAACCGATAAAAATCAAAGTGATACAAGTATAAACTCGAAATTGGATAATATTCAACAAGGGTGTACGTTGGGCTCTTCACGGAGCCGGTCCAGCCCAATTCGCGCAACACACCGCGCACCAGCGTGGTCTTGCCCGTTCCCAGGTCGCCATGCAACGCGATCACCATCCCCCCTATCAACGCGCGTGCAAGCGCTGCGCCGACACGCTCGGTCGCGGCGGCGTTCGGAAGGTGGAGTTGAGTCGTCATGGCAGGTGTATCGCAATCGGCGATGCGGGAAGGATAACCGCGTTGCGCCAGGAGCCTGTCGGATTAGATTTCGCCGCATGCGACGGGGGGCGATTTGGACGTGGTTCAAGGCGGGAGCCCGTAGCAATAGCGAGACTATTGCAAGGGCGACTAACGCGGAACCACGTCCAAAGCGCTCCCGTCCCTTCGGGTTGCAGCCAAAAAGGCTGCCCGCCGCGTTGCTCGGCTCGCCGATATACTCGATATCGGCCGCACCTCGCGCCTTGCGGACAGCCTTTTTGGCCCTGCAACGCATACGTGAAATCTAATCCGACAGGCTCCCAGCTAGCGGATATGAACGCCGCGCTCACCCATCCAAGCGTCGACGATGATGCCAAATGGTCGGCGCTCGCCACCAGGATTGCGCAATGGGGGCGCGAGCTGGGTTTCCAGGAAATCGGCATCGCCGACACCGAGCTTTCCGAGGCGGAGGAGCACCTGCATCGATGGCTGGCCGCGGGCCGGCATGGCGCGATGGCGTACATGGCGCGTCACGGAACGGCGCGGGCGCGTCCGGCGGAGCTCGTGCCCGGCACGATTCGGGTCATCACCGCGCGTATGAACTACTGGCCCGCGGGCGCGCAAGCACCGGAAACGATTCTGGACGACTTTGAGCGCGCCTATATCGCCCGCTACGCGCTTGGTCGCGACTATCACAAAGTGCTGCGCACACGGCTGCAACAGCTCGCCGATCGGATCACCGACGAGGTAGGCGACTTCGGTTATCGCGTGTTCACCGACACTGCGCCCGTGCTCGAGGTGGCGCTCGCCGCGAAGGCAGGTCTCGGCTGGCGGGGCAAGCACACGCTGCTGCTCACCCGCGAAATGGGCTCCTATTTTTTCCTCGGCGAGATCTACACGAATCTGCCACTACCGATCACGCCTCCCGCGAAAGACCATTGCGGCACCTGCACGGCGTGCATCGCCGCGTGCCCGACAGGCGCAATCGTCGCGCCGTATGAGCTCGACGCGCGGCGCTGCATTTCCTACCTGACGATCGAGCTCCCCGGTGTAATCCCCGAACACCTGCGTCCGCTCATCGGCAATCGTGTGTACGGCTGCGACGATTGCCAGCTTGCCTGCCCCTGGAACCGCTTTGCGCAAACGGCCGCGGAAAATGATTTCCGCGCCGTTCGTCACGGTCTCGACCGCGCCACGCTTGTCGAGCTCTTCGCATGGAGCGAAGGGGAGTTCGAGACGCGGATGGCGGGCAGCGCGATCCGCCGGATCGGTTACGAGCGCTGGTCGCGCAACATCGCCGTGGGCCTCGGCAATGCGCCTGCGAGCGCCGCGGTGATGGCGGCGTTGGGGCGTCGTGCGAATGATCCGTCGCCGCTGGTGCGGGAGCACGTCGCCTGGGCGCTCGCGCGCCAGAGGTCGGGGAGTCAGGAGTCAGATGACAGATGACAGATGACAGTGGCTTCGGTGTGGTCCGGGCGGCTTGAGCGCCGACTTCAGGACATTGCACCATCGGCGCTTGCTGCGCCGCCACCGAGAACACCGGCGCATCGGTCATCTGTCATCTGACTTCTTTCTGCTGAACTTCTGCAGGAATTCGATGAACTTCGCCTTGTCGTAATCCTTGCCCGCTTCGAGCACATCAGTGTCTTGCGAGTGGATGAGCTTCCCGTCGGCATCGAGCACGAACAGGTGCGGATAGCCTTTGATCGCCGGCCAGCGCGACAGCAGCGCCTCGTTCTTGTTCTCCTTCGACCAGTTCACCTTCACCCAGACGTAACCGGCGTCGCGCAGCGCCTGGACTTCCGGATTGGCGGCGACGAAACGATCGAGAATATGACACCACGGGCACCATTCGCCGCCGACGTCGACGAGCACGCGCTTGCCCTGCGCCTTCGCTGCGGCAACTGCCGTCGCAACGTCCTTTGCCGCATCCCGCGACGGTTCGAATTTCGCCGGAAGATTCTGCGCACCGCCAACGATCGGCGTAAATAACAGTGCGACGGCGGCGAGCGAGCAAAGAAATCGTTTCATGGTCATCAGCGAATCAATTGGTTCATCGACACGATAGGCAGCATCACGGCGAGAACGAGGACCAGCACGATCGCACCCATCACCACGATCAGTGCCGGTTGCAGTAGCGCGGCCAGCCACGCGAGACGGCGTTCCGCATCGCGCTCCAGCTCCTCGGCCGCACGCTCGAGCATCGGCGCCAACCGCCCGCTCTGCTCGCCGTTGGCCACCAGATGGACGAGCACCGGCGGAAATACGCGTTGCTCGCGCAGCGCACGCGACAGCGCGACGCCTTCGCGGACCAGCCCCGCCGCGGTTCCTGCCGCCGTCCGCAGCGGCAGCATGCGCACCACTTCCGCGGCGGCATCGAGCGAGCGCAGCAGCGGCGCGCCGCTTGCCACCAGGATGGCCAAGGTACTTGCGAAGCGCGCGGTGTCGAGGCTGCGGAACAGCCGTCCGATGACCGGCAGGCGCAACAGGAACGCATGCCAGCGCGCGCGGAACGCAACGCGCCGCAGCGCCACCGCGAACGCGATCGCCGCAACGGCGAGCACGCCGAGCCACAGCCAACCCGTCGCACGGAAGAACGCGCTCAACGCAATCAATGCCTGCGTGAGCCACGGCAGAGTCTGCCGGCTCTGCTGATAGACCGATACGACCTGCGGCACGACGTAGACGAGCAATACGCCGATCACCGCGAAGGCGATCACCGTGACGACCATCGGGTAGATGAGCGCGAGCACCACCTTCTGCCGCAGCGCTTCGCGCGCTTCGAGATAGTCGGCGAGACGCGCGAGCACTTCGGCCAGGCGTCCGGTTTCCGCGCCGGCGCCGACGAGACCGCGGTACAGCGGCGAGAACGCGCGCGGATAGCGCGCGAGCGCGGCCGGCAGCGATTCGCCGGCGGTGACATGCGTGCGCAGGTTTCCGGCGAGCTTTGCCGCCCGCGCATCGTCGGCCTGTTCCGCGACGGCCGCGAGCGCCTGGTCGAGCGGCATGCCGGACATTGTCAGCGTGGCCAGCTGCCGCGTGGTCATCGCCAGCATCGGCGCGGGCAACCGGATGCCCGCGAAGCCGTCGCTGCGCCGTCCCGCGGCCGCGATCGCGGTTGGCGTGAGACCGCCCGAGCGCAATTGATCACGCGCCGCGCGTGGCGTGTCGGCCTCGAGCACGCCCTGCTTCATGCGGCCCTGACCGTCGACGGCCTCCCAGCGAAACGCGGACATCGCGCTCACGCGTCGCGCGTCACGCGCAGCAGCTCGGCAAGCGAGGTCGTGCCGTCGGCAAGCAGGCGCGCGCCATCGCGGCGCAGGCTCGTCATGCCGGCGCCGGTCGCCGCGGCGCGCAGTGCGAGCTCGCTCGTCCCATCGTGGATGTGGCGCCGCATCGCGTCATCGATCAACAGCAATTCGTAGACGCCGGTGCGCCCGCGAAAGCCGGTATGGTTGCATTCGTCGCAGCCCGGCGCCGTCCACACCGGCTGCGATGCGGGGAGTCCGAGGCCGTCCAATAGCTTCCGCTCGCCCGTAGACGGGGCTTGCGAAGCCCGGCACACCGGGCACAGCGTGCGCACCAATCGTTGCGCGAGGACGCCAAGCAGGCTCGATGCAAGCAGATAGGATTCGACGCCCATGTCGGCCAGCCGCGTGACCGCGCTCGTCGCGTCGTTCGTATGCAGCGTCGCGAGCACGAGGTGGCCCGTCAGCGAGGCCTGCACGGCGATCTGCGCGGTTTCGAGATCGCGGATCTCGCCGATCATGATCACGTCGGGGTCCTGGCGCAGGATCGCGCGCAATGTACGCGCGAAATCGAGCTCGATGCGCGGATTGACCTGCGTCTGCGCGACGCCGTCGAGCGCATATTCGATCGGGTCCTCGACCGTCATCATGTTGACCGCGCCACGCGGCAACCGCGACAGCGACGCATAAAGCGTCGTGGTCTTGCCCGAGCCGGTCGGGCCGGTCACGAGGACGATGCCGTGCGGCTCGCGAATGAGGCCATCGATCGCATCGCGAATGGGCTCGCTCATGCCGAGCGCGGTGAGGTCGAGGTGTGCCGAGTCCTTGTCGAGCAGGCGCAGCACGACGCGCTCGCCCGAGCCGGTAGGCAACGTCGACACGCGGACGTCGACCTGCTTGTCGCCCAGCTTGAGCGCGATGCGGCCGTCCTGCGGCAGCCGCTTTTCCGCGATGTCGAGATTGGCCATGATCTTGAGTCGCGACACCAGTGCGGCGTGCAGCGCGCGCGGCGGCTCGATCACGTCGCGCAACACGCCGTCGATGCGGAAGCGCACGACGGAGCGCGCTTCATACGGCTCGAAGTGCAGGTCGGACGCACGCTCGCGCAGCGCCTGCAGCAGGAGCGCGTTGATCATACGGATCACCGGCGCCTGCGTGGTGCTGTCGAGCAGGTCCTCGGTGACCGGCATGTCCTGCATCAGGCGCGCGAGATCGGTCTCGCGGGCCAGGTCGTCGGCGAGCGTGGTCGTTGCCGTCGGCGCCGCCTGGTTGTAGGCGCGCGCAAGCTCGAACGCGAACGCATCGGCGCCGATCGCGCGCGTCACCAGGGGTCGTTGCAGTACGCGCTTGATTTCGACGACGCCGTCCGCCGTGGCATCCGGACGCGTGAGGACGACGACGGCGTCACCTTCCATTCCCGCAGCCAGCACGCCGTGCGATTTCGCGAACGCGTACGGGATCTGCGCCGCGAACGTGGCGGCGGTGGGCGGGATGTTCGGACGTGCTGTCATGGCGGCCAGCCGGCCTCGTGAGTGACTAGCGGGGTGCCGCGGGCGCCGGTTCCGGCATCGGCGGTGCCAGCGGCGGTGTCGCCGATAGCGGCGGCGCCGTCAGGCTCTTCGAGGTCGGCACGAACATGCGCGGTCTGTTGGACCTGTTGCCGTCAAGGGACTATTGGGACCAGGTGGCACCGCCGCTCTACATCCAGCGGCCCGGTATGCCGACAATGGCCGTCACCTACGCCAACATGCCCTACCAGTTCCAGGACTTCAACGTGCCGCTCATCAACGCGTCGCGGGCCTGGCACGAAGGGCTCGACACGTTCCGGCCGGCGGATCCGGAAGTCGGCATCGTCCGGCTGGTCGGCTCCGGGTACGGCACGATCTCCAGCGTCCTGGACAAGGTGGTCAGGGAGTGCTATCCGACGCCCGCCGGCCCGGTGTGCATCGACGTGCCGAGGATAGGGTTCCGCAAGTC